>Ga0325414_1000355_pt1 | contig 35655 bp, 13 predicted proteins | sample PopdelMetagenome_8_FD_206183 | JGI IMG/M metagenome (GOLD analysis project Ga0325414, IMG submission 206183) | Populus deltoides microbial communities from Bellville, Georgia, United States - Leaf-PdKOR-R3 | ecosystem: Host-associated > Plants > Phyllosphere > Phylloplane/Leaf | place: USA... | reverse complement strand
ACACCAAAAAAATAATTTTTTTTTTTATATATATATATATATATATATATATATATATATATATATATATATCCTAATTAAAAAAAAAAAAACTACGATGGGTAAGTGTTTCGTGTTGATCAAAACTCATTCAACAGTAGATTGAAACAGTGTAATCAACTTTTTATTCTTTGCAACAAAAACTAATTAAAATTAAAATAATTTTTTTATCAAATTTATTTATTATTATCAAATTTATTGGAATTATAATCACATTTTTTTTATTTCTTTTTACCATTACTCTTTAAAAAAAACTATTAAGTTGATTTTCAAGAGCTTTCTTGTATTTTTAACATTGGTTTTTTTTACAATTAAGTTGACAGTTGAGCAATTTAATATTTTGATAAATATAAAATATTATTTTTAAAAAACATTATTGGGGTGTCCAATGCATGCGCTAATAAATGAGAAGCGTGTGAGATATTTTCTTGTGTTTTTTCTTTTATATCTTCTTTGTTTTTTTGAGCCTTTAGGCATCTTGATTTGAGTCTTATTTTTTTGTTTTTTTAATTTTTAAAAATTCATCATTTAGTGTTTGATTTGTTAATGATTGAGCTTTGATTTTTTTTTCCATTTTCGTTTTATAAGGTTGCCCTTTCTTATTTAGTTTTTTCTTTGTTATCAAAGAAATTGTTAATAGCTTATAAAAATAAGTAGAGTGTATCTTTTAATGATATGGACAAATATTTATTTTTTTATTAGTTATTTTTGTTTTTTATATATAATTATATTATTAAATTAAATAAATTTACATTTGAATCTATGATCAGAGTTCTCAATTTTTTTTTTAGTTTAACGTGGGTGCCCGGGTCAGCTTGTGCGCACCTCGACTAATCCCACGGCTCTGAAGTTAACGACCATGTAAGCCTTCAGTGGCTATCATATGAGCAACCACATGGCTCGAACCTGAGACTACAGAGAGAGCAAACCTTTTGATCTCAATCTCTTACCACTGGGCCACCACCTAGATGGTTAATAATATCTAAATTTTCATTGCTCTTCTGAAAACAATATCTTCATTTTTTTACAATAAAAAAATTAAGTTGTCTCACGAGTATAACTAGAGGATAATACTAACAAAGTAGCTGTTTGTTAATGTTAATATTAATTCCATAATCTAGGAGTAACACGAGAGCCCACAAAGCCTCTTAGGGATGATGATTTTTTGTTTGATTTGATTTTTATTTAAAAAAATAATTACATTGATTTTAAAAAAAAAACCGAAACTAATTCAAACCTACCAGTTTCAGTTTGGTTTAGTTTAGTTACTTTAGGACAAAACCAAAACCCAACCAACTCATTTTCGGTTCGGTTTGGTTATTTTATATTAAAAACCAAAAACTATATTGTTTTTTGGGGTTTTTTTTTACTTTCTAATGGGTTTGGTTTCGGTTTGGCTCGGTTTTGTTCGGTTCGGTTTTTTTGGTTTCAGGCTTATTAAACCGATACTGAATCGAACCGGTCAGTTTTTAAATATTCTAATTGGTTTAATTGGTTTTTTTCACTGTTTATTTTTTTATTTTTTTATTTTATTGATTTAATTGATTTTTTAATTTTTTTCTCTGGGTTCGAAGGTTAAAGGAGGACAAAGAAATAAAAATCAATTGAGGAGACTTTTGGTTGCAGCTTTTGAATCCCAATCCTGGCCAAAAGCTAACAAAAACAGAAGAGAGGACAATTTCTTGTCAACAGAGATACCAGCCCAGCAGCTTTCGCCATCACATTAACCCTCGAGCAAATTAAGAGAGATAGCCCGAAAGAACTTGTTGCGCTTCATGCCCAGCCGGTGCAGTACCATCTCCCTTATCTGCAATAACTAGAGTTCAGTCAAACAATTTCTTTTTAGATTAATGACAGTCTAGAAAAGCAACCACCTGCAGATACAAACACCTGAAGCAACAATGATTCCAGGTATACGGCATGAACACTAAAACCATACCAGAAGTTCTAGAAACTTCTATTGTATATACTTTCTAATATGTATTCAATATATGCAATACAATATAAATAGAAACAATTGCCATTTTTCATGTGTGGTGATTCTAATTAAACACTCTCATTCTATCAAAGTAGTAAATGGATCAACATCCCTGGCTAGATCCCTTAAACCTCTACCGAATCCTTCCCCCACCCTTTTCCCTTTCAACACTTTGATGTTTCATATTGTATATGGAGGAATGCATTTTTTACATCAAATTATTGCAAAGGCCAATCTAGATATGCTGCTAAGGACAGAAGAACACGAACTGTGTTGATTTTTTCCACTGGTGCAAATGTATCAATGTAGTCGATGCCATATTTCTGTGTATATCCCTTTGTCACCAATCTTGCCTTAAAGCAATCTATTGTTCCATCTGCTTTGTATTTTACTGTATAGACCCATTTGCATCCCACAGATTTCTTTCCAATTGGTAAGTCAGTTATTTCCCAGGTAGCATTCTTCTTCAATGATCTCAATTCTTCATTCATTGCATCTTTCCAACGGGAATCTACTAAGGCCTCCTGCACAGTGTTAGGAATAAATACAGTAGATAATTCCTCCATGGAGATTTAACTGAGGAGATTTACATGGACCTTCCACCTGGATAGAGTGTTTCGGACATACGAAAACCCAAGGTATGTAGACTTAAGAAATCATTGTATGGGTTGAAGCAGTCTCTACGAGCCTGGTTTGGTAGGTTTACCAAATCAATGAGAGCATTCGGGTATAGACAAAGTAATTGGGATCACACATTATTCCTGAAACACCGGGATGGAAAGGTTACAGCTCTTATTGTATATGTGGATGATATGATAGTTACTGGTAACGATCCTGCTGAGCAAGCAGCCTTGAAAAACTATTTGTCCACAGAATTTGAAATGAAAGATCTTGGTTCTTTAAAATATTTTCTTGGGATTGAAGTGTCGAGGTGCAAGTCCGGGATATTTCTATCGCAAAGAAAGTATGTTCTTGACCTATTAAAAGAAACCGGTATGAGAACGTGCAAGCCGGTATCCACTCCGTTGGCTGAAGGAATGAAGTTGGGTATTGATCGGACTCAAGGATCGATTGATAAAGGGAGGTATCAACGGTTAGTAGGAAGATTGATGTACTTGGGTCACACTAGACCGGATCTAGCTCATGCCTTGAGCATAATTAGTCAATATATGCACAATACAGGAGAAAAACACATGAGTGCAGTCATGAGAATATTGAGTTACTTGAAAGGAAGCCCTGGTAAAGGAGTTTTATTTCGAAAAAATAGGCATTTCAAAATTGAATGCTATATGGATGCTGACTGGGCTGGATCCACGAATGATATGCGTTCGACATCCGGGTATTTTACCTTTGTTGGAGGAAATCTAGTAACGTGGAGAAGTAAAAAGCAGAATGTTGTGTCAAGATCAAACACAGAAGCTGAATTTAGAGGCATGGCACTTGGTATCTGTGAACTCTTGTGGCTTAAGTTTCTATTACAAGCTGTGGGGGTCAACCATAGCCAACCGATGAAGTTATTTTGTGATAATAAAGTTGCTTGTGATATTGCTCATAATCCAGTGAAACATGATAGGACCAAGCATGTAGAGGTTGATCGGTTCTTTATTAAAGAAGATAACAAAGTAATTGAGGTTCCTCCCATAGGAATGGACGACCAAGTAGCAGATATTCTCACTAAGGTGGTTTCTAGTAACAAGTTCTCCAGGTTTCTAGACAAGTTGGGCATGTGCGACATCTATGCACCAACTTGAGGGGGGATGTTAACTTGTATTAGGATTCCTATAATTTGCAGGATTCCTACAATATTTGGTTTCCTATTTTAGGAAGTAATTAGTCTTTCATTATTCTGTTAGGAAAGTGTAGGGTTGTATATATATACCTGTTGTATGACGAAAACAGAAAATAAAAAAGCATTATTTCTTCTGAGGTGAGGAGTGTACGAATCTATAATAACTTTTGAGGGGATGGACAATGTTTCTAAGAGGAGAAATAGATTTCTTCTTAATAACCCAAAATAAATTAAATAAAAACAAATTATAAAACTCTAACCTTAAAAAAAAATAACAAAAAACAAATGTTAAAGGTTTGAATTAAAAAAAACAAATGATAAAAAAAATTAAAAGATCAAGAAACAAAAATGTTAGTCATGCAGGCTTAACTCACGTGGTCAAGGTTGCTTATCGTGCAGGCTAACTTGCTTAGTCACATCGGTAAACCCTTGGCCATGTAGGCCAAACTAATTTGACCAACTCAATCTTTGTCTCTCTCTCTCTCCCTCTCTCTGTTTCTACTTCAACTTTTTCTTTCTTTCTTTTTTCTTCTTTGTCAAACCACACACACCTTTATGTATTTGTTTTCCCATGTGCCACTAATAATTTATCTTTGTGCAAGACACATACACATAATATTTTTACACACACAAATTTTGTGCATGGAGGCATTAGTGCCATATTCTTACACCAATGTCTATAACCACGACATTAATGGTGCATGACACAATAATCATGACATGACACAACTGTCAATAACCATCATTGCTAGCCAATGGTTTATTAGCTCCACAATCAATGTCCAACACCAATATCTCCATTAATGAAACGTCTCCTTTTTTATGAAGAAAGTATAAGGCTGAGTGTATAAATACACTCCGCCACCAAGAAGTAAGGGAAATTTTATACAAAGCCACATAAAACTTACAAATACACACTCTTAACTCTCATTTTCATTTCTCTCTTTTAGTAGTGCATTATTATCTCTTCACATCTCAACTAACTTAAGGCCATGTTTGTTTTCTGGAATTCACTTTTCGGGAAACCACTTTCCAAACTTTTCTGTGTTTGTTTGTCATTGGGAAAGTTGGTCAAGGGAAAACACTTTCTGGTCAACAGAAAACACTTTCCGGTCAACGAAAATACTTTTTGGTCAACGAAAAACACTTTCCGGTCAACGAAAAATACTTTCCAGTCAAAGAAAAATTTGGTTTGGTTTCCAGAAAAGTGTTTTCCCTTTTGGCTGTGTTTGTTTTTCGGAAAGTGGTTTCCGGGAAACCACTTTCCAAACTTTTCTGTGTTTGTTTGCCATTAGAAAATTTGGTCAACGGAAAACACTTTCCAGTCAAAGGAAAATTTAACTTGATTTTCAGGAAAGTGTTTTCCTAGAAAATTTGGGCGGAAAACACTTTCCGGAAGTTGGGTAAAATTTAGAAATGTCATTATTTGCTGATTATATCAAATTTGATCCTCAAACTTTTGATTGCTATATATAATTTGTTTTGTATATTTATTTTTCAATTCCATCTCTTAAAATTTAATTTTTATATTAATTTTGGTCCTTATTTTTATAATTGCTATTTGCTATTTGCTTTTTTCTTATCATTTTTTATTGAAATTTTTTATCTATCAAATTTGGTCCTCATTCTTTTGATTGTTACTTATTTTATTTGAAATAATTTATGAAATGTTAATTATTATTATTTTAATTTCTCCACCTTTCATTTTTTTTTTAATTTTTTAGATTTGATCTCTATTATTTTGATTATTATTTATTTTATTTGAGATAATTTATGAAATTATTTTTTTTTTTCAATTTCATTCTCATTCAACTTTTTTAATTTGTAAGATTTGTTCCTCATTATTTTAATAAACTTGAGAAAAATAAAACATTAATAAGTTATTTTCCAGCTCATTTTCCATGACACAACCAAACACTGGAAAATGTTTTCCAACTTATTTTTCATTACACTACCAAACATCGGAAAATACTTTTCCGGAATTCACTTTCCCCGGAATTCACTTTTCAAAAAAAAAACTACTTTTCAGCAAACAAACGGGGCCTAAGTATTAAAATGTTATATTTCTATATGGGATTGTTTTTCAGGAACAACCCAGCCCAAGATGTAGCAAGCTAGGAAAAGTCTATTTTATGTGTAATTGTTTTTCATGATTTCACACACACAAACTAGATAGGTGGCTTGTACAATGTTGCATGTCAGGTTAAATTTTTTTCTAAAATGCCCAAAGGATGATAATATTTTTAAGAAAAATTTATGTCCCAGATATAGACTCACAAAAAATACCTACTCTATAAGGTTTTTATTGTTTAACATAAAATCTTTATACAATAAAAATTTAAATTCATACCACGTCTCATCGTCTCAGAATGAAGCATCTATTATAACCATGGAGGCAAGAGAAACGGATAAGGTCACATCAAGAGACACCGATGAAAGAGAGGATTCCCTAGCTGCTTCATATACCATGATGATGTATAACAGAAACTCATCTTTGACATAGTTATAGCGAGAAGCAGATTAACAAACCGATCCCTCCCTCAAATCCTCCACTAATCTTTCCCTGTGTTTTATTAGAACCTATACATCCGCATTACTGGGGATTCATAAAAAAAAAAATTTAAGAACATATAACGTAGTTCTCAACGAAAGAGACCATTTGTGTAATACCTTAATTTCTCTATGTTGTTCAAGACTCATTTGTTTTGTTTTAAGCCGTGCACATGTTCTTCTTCCATGGACCGTGACATTTCAAAGCTACAGCCGGAGGAGGCGGCAGGGCTAAGATTTGAACATTTGTCAAAGCATTGATGATAAAAGTGGCTGCAAAAATGAAGAGGAAACCGGTTCTTCAGCTAGCCGTGGTCGGAAGAGCTTTTCCTTTATAACTGAAAGGGGATTCTTGAAGAGGGTTCTTGGCTCTAATGATAAAGATCGAAGCTTGGAAAGTGAAAGAGAGCCGATCCATAATGTACGAAAAAGTGTTTCAAATTCACAAGAAATGGAAAATGAAACATCTTTCAAAGAACCAGAACCAGATATTGATCAAGGAGCAAAATATGTGAATAAGGTTGATCATAGTATTCATCATGGAGCTAATGTGAAGGCAGTCGAATTAGAGGACATGGCAGAGGAGGATATTATAACGGAAAAGAACCCTAGTGAGAAGGCCGCTGTGGACACTGAGGTGATGGAGGAGGCTGTTAGCAATGAAAAGGAAGGTGCAAGGGAGGACAGCATGTTAGGTTTTCAAGAATATCCTAGCTTCAGGGTATACTGCGCTCATAATGTCTCAGTCGATGGTGATGGTAATGAAGGTGAGATTTCAATCAAAAGATAATTAATTAGGACTATTCCATGCACAGAATCAAATTTCTTTTTCTCTGTTTTTCCAATTTGGTCTTTTCTTTCTCGATTTCTAGGGGTGAAAAGATGAGCTGTAATGTTTTCGATGCTCAATTAATAGAAAATCAAGGAAGCATAATCAAATAAATTATTAGTTTTCTGAGAGATTTATGTTTGAACCATTCTCTTTCTGAGACCTTGGATTTATTAGTTTCTTTGTGGAGGGTTCTTGTTGAAATGAAAAGTGCGAAGCTCAAAGGCTGAACATTTATGGCTAAAAATAATGCAAAAACATTGCAGGTTCTCTATTTTATATATAGCAAGAATGAACGTCAATGTAGTTTATAAATTCTTGAGTTTTTCCTTTCCAAACCAAACACAGGTAGAACCAATTACTGCTAAATTAATAGTAAATTCTTAAAAGAAATTCATCGTCCTCCTGTGTTTTGCAGAAAACGGTGATAAAGATAAAGAAAACAAATCATTGAAGGAAACCACCCAGAAGGTATATAGATCTACAATTTACTGCAGGTAAGCTCTTTATGTAGAGTTATGCACTACTGCTAATAAATCAGCTGAAACCATTCTGATCTGTATATATAGCTACAACTCGACACTTGAAACGATTGTCTTTCCAAATGCAAGAAACAACAGTTAAACCCATCATTCCTGGAATATTACATCTTCCAAGAATAATATGCGGCGCGTGCATGTTGTTGATACCGGTTCTATGTGGTATTTTGATATTACCATTTCTCTTCTTTGAGCAGGGATCAGAGAACCAGGCAGTGAAAAGAAGACAGACCAGATTTAGGACTCCATTACGAAATGGTGGAGCAGCAAGAATGAAAAACTTCGAGTTTGCCTCGTGCAGCTGTTCCAACCCTTCAACTACTCAAGAAAGTGCGTAGATCAGTTGGAAAAGTTGTTCGCTGACTATCTGCTATCTCCACGCAATTTCAGTCACCGCCTTTAATTATTTTCCTTTGAATTCTTAAGTTTCGAAGGCAAGATTCTTATTGGAGACTGCACCATATTTCCTGCTTCGGGGAAGTATATGTTAGGTTTTGCTGAAACGTATATCCATAACTGGTAAGTTTAATATATTTTTTTTTTAGAGTTAATTTAGAATTGTTTAAGGTTTATACTAAGATTAGGATTAGATTAAATATTTTTTTTATTTTTAATAATTGTTTTAAAATTGAATTGCGGTGGCCTTCAATAGTAATTCACCCAAACTCCAAGTGAAAGATCTTCTAAAAGCTTTTTTGTTATACTTTTGAGTGCTAATTATTATTTTTTTGTTAGGTGTTTTTGTATTATACTCTACTCATAAAAAATAAGCATACCTTTTTATTTATAGAAAAACCTTAAAAACTCTATAAATAATAAAATATCAATTTTATCCTTAAATAATATTACATATATCACTACCAAAAAAATCGATAAATACAAACAGAAATACTGAGGGAATATTTCCGTCGGTAAATTTCTGAGGGATTTTACCAACGAAAATATTCTCTCGGTATATACCGAGGGAATTACTGTGGGAAAAAAATTAAAACAAAGCAAAAAAAATGATGACGTGTCTTTTTTACCTACGGAATTTATTATGTCGGTAAATTTGTTGGTAAACTGTGAACACTATTCATTATGTCAATTACAAAGGGAATCACTGATAGAATTTTTGGTCGGTATTTTCCAGAGAGCTCCAGAACTATTCACTTTCCAATTACACTGTTAATTGTTGTTCTTTACAGACACCGATGGATTGAAAAGTCATCGGTGTTATTTGGCGGTTTTCTGAAAAAATTCAATTAATTTAAAATTTTCATTTAAATATTACAAACGGAATCACCGACGGATTGAAACATCGTCGGTAATTGTTGGCGGTTTCTGAAAACTTTTTACGAAATTGAAAATTTAAATTAAATATTACCGATGGAATTACCGACTGAATAATTAAAAAATATTAATATTCAATTATCCATTGGTAAATCCGTCGCTAACGCGCCCCAATAAAAAGCCTGAATCCCCTTATTTCACAAGAGACAAACTCATTTCTTATTATTATTATTATTATTCACTATATGTAAAAAACATCAATATCTATTTCTTTCTCTTCTTTTCTCTCCTCATCTCCTTCTCTTTTCCTCCATGCTCGGGTATGTCTTCTTCTTCTTTCTTCTTTTATCCTCTTCCTTTTTTTTTTAATTAATATGCTTTACAAAAAAAAAATTTCTCTTCTTAGCTTCACTTGCAACTACATTAAGGTAAGATTTTTCTTTTTTCTTCTTTTTTCATGATTTTTTTCACTATATTTGTTTTTTATTTTATTTTTAATTTTTTTGTTCTTAATAATTGTATAAATGTTGTTGTGAGATTTTTTTTTTCATATAAGATCAATTTTTAGTTGTTTTATTTATAGAATTTTTAAATTTTTAGCAATTGCAACTTCATTTTTTTCATATGAATTTTTTTAGTTGAATTTATTTTTTCGTTTTATTTATTTGTTGCAAATTTGTTTGAGTTGATTTTCTTATTCTTTTTTCCAAGCATTTTGAGTATATATTATAGAGTGCTGATTTATGTTAATTTAATTATTTTATAATTTTTTAAAATAATTTTTAAAAAATATTTTTAAATAATTACCGACGGAAATTCTGTCAGTAATTTTTTGTCCCTCGATAAATCCGTTAATAATAAAAAAATATTATTACCGACGCGTCTTTTCCGTCAGTAAATCCGTTGGTAATAATATTTTTTTATTACCAATGGATTTACCGACGGACAAAAAATTACAAATGAAAGATTCACAGATGGAGCATTTCCGTCGGTGATTTCGTTAGTAAATTAATTACCGACTGAATATGTGTCTTAAGCTGACGGAAAAATTCCGTCGGTAAAACTGTTAAATCTTGTAGTGTATTATTTTAGGTAATTTTAAAAATTTATTCAACCAAGTAAGGACTTGATTGTTTCTAGGTTTAATCTTTAGTATCACCTTAATCACTCTTTATGCGATCAACTAAAATAAATACTAGCAAAAAAATCAATGATAAAAATTTTAGAGTTAAAATGTTCTTTCAAATAGAATTAAATCATTAATTTCTAAATGCGTGTTTTTTTTTTTTAGACCTTAAGAGTAACACATCATATTTGACATTAACATAACTAAAAGCAGAATAAAACTTAAGAACCTCAGCATGACATCAACTAAGACAAATGATATTACTTATGTCAAAAAAAGAGTTTAGTATAACTTGGACATTTGTGAAAGTCTTAAAAGCATCTAAAAGGATGGGTGAATTAAGAGTTTAATTGAAGGTTTAATATCTTAAATTTTTTTTATCTTTTAACACTTTAAAATGTTGAAACAAGGATTCAATATAAGAGTAAACAAAGTACAAGAGATAAAAATTAAGATAAAGACACCAAGTTTATAGTGGTTCGATCAATCTTGTCTTCTCCATTTCTTAAACTATCGTTCAAGTATTCACTAACAACTAGTGATCTTCTTACGGGTGAGACCTTACCAATATAACAATCTGTTTTACGAGTTCAAGATTAGAAAACCCTTCATTCTTAATATTTTTCAAGAATCAAGATCTTAACCTTTCAATAGCTCACAACCAAGATTTCCCCAAGTGATTCAAGAATCATTTACACTTTCATAATGGATTCTCTTAAAAGATTTATCACACCTCATAATAAAGATAATATTACAATGAATTAAACTCAACCTTTTATGAAAAGTAATCTAGCTCAACAATGTGAGATTGAAGATTGATGCTAATAAAATTCAAAGTTTTTAAAAGGATCATGGAAGTGATGAAAGATTTTTAGATTAAAGAATTGGCTAGCATCAATTGTGTCTTTATATGAAGTGAACAAGTAGTGTTTATATGCAAAATATAACATGTAGCTATTACTCATGACTAAAATTTAAGAGTTTAACATTTTGAAATTTCAAGATGACCTATCATGTTATATAAATGGTTAGTTGTTAAGATGTAAAGGGTTGTTTATGATAAAAGTTTTTAGTATAAAACAAATTAAGTCTTGAGTTTAAGATAAGATAACTTCTGTAAAATAAGTGATGTTCAACTTATCCACGGTACTATTTAGTGATCTAATTCGAAACAGTCAAGGGACTTTCAACATTTTTAAATGAACAAGACATAAGAAATTAATTTGATTAAGTTAATGAGAAATGATGCTTTCCATTTTCAAAAATAATTGAGTATAGTGATGATGCTGAAATTTATGATGAAAGATTTTCTAATGAGGTATTTTTCAAATATGCATAATTCAACAATGAAATAAAATTTCTTTTGGATAAAGATCATTTTTGCGATTTCAAATTAAATCCTATAAAAACTTGATTATATAAAATTAAACTTGGATATCTTCAAGTGAAGCTTACTTCCAATTGAATTACTTTTTCTCTAATTTGACATATTAGAAAAATTCATACAACATCAAATCTTGACACACATATCAATTTTACTAAATTGTTGTTATCATAAAAAATATCAGAACCATAAGCACTAAAGATCTTTAGGCTAACAAGATGTAGACCATAGAACATGCACTAAAATTTACAAAACCATTAAGAGAATATTTTATAAATAATTTAAGTATATCAATGTTATTACTCCCTTTAGAGCCAAGTTGAATACATAAAGATGAGAAATATAGGTATTTAGAGGTATTTAAGAGTAGGATAAAAAAAATAGGTCACCTAAGCAAGTGTCAACAATCCACAAATATTTCATCACTCTTTCAACTTTATAAATATATTTAATTTAAATTAATATTATTATTTCATAACTTAGAATTTATTTTCTCAACACATATAAATCATATGATTGTTTCCTTTCTCAACCATCTTTAATACAAATCATAATTCATTGTGTAATCATGTCTAATTCACATCGTTATTTAATTCACAATATATTTAATTCACGTTGTCTTTTTACTTATCTAGCATTTATTACATCAATAATACATCGTACTTCAATTCATATAACACCCTTGTTATATTGAAAAATTTCCTTGATGCATTATTCATTCCACTTTTTTTATGTCCTTTTTATTGTTTATAATTTATCACATAACTTTCCATTACTTTTATATTTGCATGGCATACTCAAATCATTTTTCTTTTCTGTTAAACTTTTTTGGTAGGGCTAATTTAATACCCAATCATTAATTTGTCAATACAATCAAACTCATATACACCTTACTCCGTTATATTTTATTGTTGTTGTTAATTGCTTAACCAAATAACTTATTAATCAATTTATATGACAACCCCAACCATTTGGATATAATTTCATATAACTACCTTTTAAAATAATTTAATATAAACTCTACCAAACTTTCGATGAAGTTTTCTTTATACTTGGACTATACCAAGTTATTGACATCTTTATCAATATCTCAATTCAATACTACAATCATGATCCAATCATCTTAGATCTTATTCTATGTCAATATAGCTCAAGAATTATATATATCACAAGATAGAAATATAGATGTTAGCTCGCAGACTCTATTGTGAGTGGAACCTGACGAATAAATCATTTTGCTATATTAAAACGTAGTACAATCCTAGGAGAATTAAAACTTATTCATAATTGTTTAACTTATTAGATCAATTTTGATAACAATGATAAGCTCATCATTTCCAACCCATATTAATATGAAAATTCATGCATATACTTTACCTTATAAGTTAGGTTCAATATCCTGGCAGTAAGACAAACTAATGTCACTAGCTCATTATAAGACACTAGTCCCATTACTAGATAACTAGTTTCACACATATTAATATAAAAATAAAAAACATGTCACATTTAAAGCATTTTCTATTAACAAGGTGTCAAGCACCTTTTCTACAATAATATTCATTCATACGTAGGTTATGTCATATGTTAATTATTTTAGAGTTCTTGTCATATATCTTTTTTCCGATATTAATTACTGTCATAACAGTCTAACATGAATTATACGTGATTTCCACCATTTCAATCGGTAATAGATCATACATCAAATCCGCTAATGCAATTGATAATAATTATTGCATAGTAATTTTATTTTTGCGGTTAAAGATAATACAAACAAGGTTTCTCCGTTATTGCTATAAATCACTTCTCATAATATACTACACATTATTGCATATGCAATTAACTATACATTGCATATAAATTTCTACCTCGAAGGCATATGGCTTCCATTAATAATAACAACAATAATATACTATATAATTTAATTACCATTTTAATTCTAATAATTATAAAAGCATGTATACATAATTAAGAAGGCAAGAAAGGGTTAATCTCTTACCTTAACTCTTGTTGTCCAAACTCTTGAGAAGTCAGATTTCTTTCTGAATGCTTCTCCTACAACTCCCAACTAAACAATTATTATTACTCACACCATAAATTAAAATGAATCACTAGCATATCTATACTATGCATCTCAACTTTCCCTTTGTTTACACAACACACACACACACACACACACATATGTAATTTTCTCAATATATTTTTCTAATAATAAATCACACAACTCATTCTTATAGTTTCAAATATTAAGACCTTCAATTAACAACAATCTCAAACAAGCAATAGAATTTTACAAATCCTAGTTGGTTTAGTCTAACCAATTCGGAACACTATTTGGTATTTTAGTATTAACTAGCGTTTTAGAACTCGTTTTTAGGTGTGATATATCTTGATGAAAAGTTAAAACACATAAATACAACTTTGATGAATGAAACAACACCTAGTTCTGTCATTTTCAACCCCAAAATCAACCATCAAAGTAGCCCCTGAAATTTTCCCAGGGTAGACCTTTCCTTGATTTTTAGCTAATATCTAGAGTTTAATAAATTAAAATTAAGCAAAATTAGTTTCATTTGAAAGCTAACATTCATTTCTACAACTTTTATGAGAAACCTAATTTAAATTCCATCATTTTCAAGTTCTTATTTCTGTTTGAAGTCAAATGATAACTCTGTTTGAAATTTCAGCTTCATGAAGAACATAAATTTGACAAGCTTAATGTTCTCATACATCACATAATCATTCAAACTAGTCTTTTTATTTGTTTTTCAATACAATCCAAGTGTTATTATTAATGCAACATATCAACACTTTATAAAATAACACAAATACCACATCAATCTAAAGTAATCATTTCATTCTTAACTTAACATGTTTTCACCCAACACTCCATTGTACCATTGTTCCTCACAGATTCATAGCAATGCATTCAAACATATCTCAAAAAATAAGTTTTATATTAACTTTTAAGTGTCTATTTTATTCAAGTCATTGTAACCATATTGAGAAACACCAATCCTCAATTTGCATGCACATATTTATTCTTAAAGAACCCTTCCTCAAATTCTTTTCTTTGTTTTTTCTCTTAAATTTCTTCACCCAAACAATCTAAATAACTTGCATCAAGTATTTCATAGTTATCTTAACATAAAAGTTAATTCTTTCATCTCTTCTCTACTTAGTGGAAACTAATAACCAACAATTTATCAAGTTCATCTCTTTAATATAAAGTTATTTTTCATGATTCTTAAATTACTCTAACTCTACTACATGATTTTACAAATAATTTACAATTTCCTTACTAATATTAATCAACAACCAATCACTAAAATTATCATACTAACCATTTAACATTTTATCAATAACCACTTCTCATTAGTGTTATTACTCATTAACCAACATTTTCATACTAACACTCTATATTGATTATAAAATTATTTCCATCCCTCATCTCATCCTACTTATTCACAACACTTATTTTTATTTTAAATACACAATCATATCAAAATGTATCAATTAAATACATTTTAAGCACAAATCTCACTTAACTTAAACTTCTCATTTATATCAAAGTCACAACATATCAATAAATATATTACAATTAACACATGATTTTATTATATCATCATCATCAAGTAACTCTTACTAATCACCTACAACTAGACAACAATTATATAATTTCATAAGTTTTCACTTTTTTCTTCTCATGACTAGTTCTATCAACTTTAGAACACTAACCCTTTTCTTCTCATAACCTTCTTTTAATTCATTCAAAATCTACATTATTAGTATTTATCTTATATGTACTAGTCTAAGAACATGACAATTAAGCTATCCTCTTATTTTTTTTACCTCATCTATTTCATCATATACTCCATTTCTTTTAAATTTCAAATATATGTATTTTATTCAATATCCATCACTACTAACACTTCAACACATGTGAATTACAAGTAATTAAAAAGAATTTAAGGTAGTTTTACATCTCCTCATTCTTTCCTTCCCTAGGATGAAACTCCTCCAAAAGCACAAGCACCTAAATTTCTTCTTCATACATTCATTCACTTCAATCTTTTCTAGCCTTCTTCTCCATAAAGCTTAAGAACAAAAGAAAAATATAAAGTGATGATGGTGATATTTGGTCTCCTTCCCTTTTTGTTTTAGTTGGGTGTCAGTTTAAATAGGAGGAAGAAGAAAATTATTGGTTTTCCCTAATTTTACCCTTACATATTATCCATATGTTATTTTACCCGAACTTCAGCACTATCATGAAGCCTTCCCAGACTTTGATCATTCTAAACTTTTAACCCTAGGTATAACAACATGTCAGGAGACTACTCATGAAATTGCATCTCGATCCAACAGTCAGATTGAGAGTTACGCCTGATAGCGTAAAACTAACCAACAAGTAATTTCATGCCAAAAATCCAAATTCTTATACTGTTTTATCTACTTAAATAATCCAGATTTATAACTAATTCAATGGGAACTCCTATCCCTATTTGTAATACAAATTTTCCTTAAATTTTATTCTCTTTCGAGTTAAAAACTGTGCGATTGCACACTAGCTTACACTGGCGTTCAAAGTCATTCGTGTTATAACCATACATTAATTCATTTGAAAATTCTGAAATAATTTTCTAAATATTTCACCCCAAATTTATAAAAATCTCCATATTTATCACTAATTTATCAATTTTTAAGTTACAGGTCTACATTGTACCCTTAATGTTTGTGGGTTATATTTTCTAGATTTAGATATCGAGTTTAAATGAACTACATTAAATTTAATTACATTATATCCGAGTACATAGCTTTCTCTTTTTATCTCTTCCATTTGGTTTTTATCTACATTCTTTATTTTTTATTTTTCCACATTTTCATACTTTTATTTCTAAGTTAACACATGGACATTTTATTTTAAATTCCCAAAATTCAAAGTCACCTTTTTAATTCCAATACTTAATTTACTCACTTAACATAATATTTTTCATTATTAATCTTATGTGTTTTATCCAGGGATTTACAATGTTTACTCTAAATTTATAAAAAACATTTTCTTTAAAATAATTATTTTACTCAATTAGGAAGTTTACCATTTTATCCCCATCTATAACAATATTTCTTCTTAATTATCATTATTCAATTGAAAATTACCATATTGAACACTAATTTACCAGTTTTAGTTTACATCAGTAGCCTTGGTTTCCTCTTTATTGAAATATAGGAAAGCAATGAAAGGTTTTCAAGAAACCTTGTTGAGATCTCATATATTTCATATCATAATGCAAACTTAGAGTTTCACATTTCAATACATCTAATAAACATAATCATCATAAAAAAAACCATTTTAATAACAATATTCCACTTGATCATAAAAGAAAAAAGGGGAAGAAGCAAAAGATTAGAGATTATAGGTTTCATTCAATGAATTAGGCATAAGGAGAAGTTGTGAGCAAAATGAATGGAAGAAGGAGAACATGTGAGAAAATTGCCAGCTAGTGTACAACTAGAAAAGTTCAGAACTATTCAATCTTCAAACATAAAATTGTTTACATTAATAATGATTTAAGGTACGATGAGTAATAAAAAAAGTGACATTTGCTTCTCTAGAGAGAATTTAGTTATCCAAATATGCTATTTTTAAATATCTTTATCTATATTTATTTCTTAATTTTTTTTATGTTTAGATATCATTTATGTTTTTTTATTTATTTATTAACACACATAGTTCTCGATTTATTTGATTACATATATGCATAAGTTTTTTAATTTTCATTTAATTTTTTTAAATATAAAACCATATTGAGAAATCCTATAGCAAAACACGGGTAAGTATCCAATAAAAAATTAGAGTGGGAGATTAGGGATAAGTTAGTCAATGACTGTCATACCAAATAAATAAATAAAATAGAAAAAGCAAAGGTTAATCGGGAAAATAAACAATCAGGGCTGAATTCTAAAATGAATCTTTACCATCTTCGAGATTATTTAGGATAGGGGTGTAATTGATTTTTATTTTAATATACAACCTATTTAATAAAAAAAAGAAAGAGAAGAAAACTACCACAAAAAACAAGTATACGAATCTCTTAAAAAGACAAATCATATCTCACTTGCGTTCTATCCAAACACGCCCTTGCAGTTGCAGGTTTTCATATGCAAGAAAGGGTTGTTTTGACCATGAAAGCAACCCACGACATATCCATGTAATTTTCCTTCGAATTCAACATGAACTATTCAAATCTGAAACCACTTCAAGCAAGTTGCATACGGAAAAAAAAATCAATGGTGAATGTTTGGAAATATGATTGTTATTGTTTTTTAAAGTGTTTTTCGTATTAAAATATATTAAAATAATATTTTTTTATTTTTTAAAAATTATTTTTGATATAAACACATCAAAACGATTCAAAACATGTTAAATAATTAATTTTTAACAAATTTTTTTAAAAAAATTATAGAGAAACGCGGATTTCGCGTTTGGAAACCGCTTTACAACAATTTAATTAATCATCCTTTTGTTTTTAATGGCAGAGATTAAGCGGCTCCCACTAAATCTAGAAATCGCAAGGTCATTGTCAAGGGCACACATGATTTATTTTTTATTTTAGAGGAGCGGATAATTTAAAATTGAAGTGGGAAATACGAGAAAAAGAAAATCAATGGAGTAATTTCTTTAATCATTCAATGTGTAGGTAATTCTTTAATATATAACACGTGCTTTCTAATATAAATTAATAAAATGTGATCTTATTATTACCCTCATGAAAAAAAATAAATTATAACAATATAAAATTTAATTAAAACATATTTTATAAAAAAAGTAGTTAGTTATCATACAGTTTTCAAAAAAAAAAAAAGAAAAAGTGTTTGGAAGTTTAACTACATGTGTATTTTAAAATGTCTTTTATAAGGAAATGCAATAAAATAATATATATTTTTATTTTTTTAAAATATTTTTAATATAAATATATTAAAATAATTTAAAATTTTTAATTTTTTTAAAATATTTTTTAAACACTAAAATAAACATAGCTGCCTCTTAAAAATATCTTTTGTTGTAAATCCATTCGTATATAGTTTCGACGAAAATTGCTTTTTTTTTTTTTTAGGAAGGTCTTAAAAAATATTGTAGAAGCCACTAAATCCAAAAATATCTAACAAACTTCATCTTGTCTCCAAGTAATTCCTAAAAAAATAAAGGGACAAGATGGTAAACAAACAAAACTGGAGATCTGACCATACCCTTTATCGGTCAAAGTAAAGATAGCTGCTATAACTCTTTCCTTCTCTTTCTTTCCTTATCAGCAGCACCGATCTTTGACTAGCCACCTTCCTACACTCAAAACCATACACCACCCCATAAAACCCCCACGTGTCACAAACACTAAGCTCAATTCATTGCCACGTCGCCCTTCTTCCCCTTAGATTACTAAATCACCCAGACATTAACACGTGCCGCCCAAGAACTGTATCTCTCACTTCCTGGGAGAGGTGCTATAAGGACCCGCATTTTCCCAGATACAGTCTTATTTGCCTGAAATCATCTATCGTTTTCTTAATTTTGATCTGCTACAAGATCACAACAGCAATTTTTTTTTTTTCTGTTCACTCTTCTTTCTCTCTCCTTCTTCGATGTCGTCGAAGCTATCGAATTAACCCCGCACGCACACACACTATCTAAAATCCACTGAATTCGAACCCTCGTCTGTGTGGTTTTCTTCACACTAATTAGGGTTTTGGGGAAAATGAAGAATAAACTGAGAGGATTTGGACTTAAAAGAAGCGAAACAAAGGACAAAATTGATTTATTACCTCCTGCTCAGGTAGATGAGCTCGCTCAAGCTGCTCGGGTATTCTCTCCCTCTCTTTCTGACGCTTTTGGAGTTCAACTTTTTTTTTTTTAGCTCGATTGGTTACTGCCCTTTCTTTAAGCTCTCTTAACTGTTGGTAATCTTATCTTCCAATTTTCTTAAAACATTATTAACTCAGGTTTTTTCGTCCAATTTCCAAGAAAAAATTATACCGGAAGACGTAGTTTCTTTTGTTTTTGGGTTTTTTTTTGAAAAATAGAACTTAATTAATTGAAATATCTGATTTTTTTTGAAAATTAGAATTTTAGATCGTTCTAGCTGTTAGATGATTAAAATTTTAACTGTTTCTTTTGTGTTAAAAGTTGTGGATTGAATTTTCCTACTCAATCAGTGAGTTTTGACTAATTTTTCTTAGCTGTCTCTGATTCAGTTAATTTGATAGAGAATCTTGATTTTAATTTTTTGTTTGGTGTGATGATGGTATTTTTGCAGGACATGCAAGACATGAGAAATTGCTATGATAGTTTACTTTTCGCCGCTGCTGCAACAGCAAACAGTGCATATGGTAAAACTTCTGGTCTTTCCATTAGGTCTTTGAAGCTTTTCTTATTTGGCCATTTCCAATTAGAATTTGCTATGTTTTAGATCCAAATAACGAGCTTCATTTTGAACTGATTGCTTTTAGTTGTTGGTTTTTATGAATAAAACATAATATTTGAATTTATGCTGTCGTAAATAACATTTTATTATTTTACAGTAACATCGATCACAATAGTGTTGTTGTACTTTGTACTCGGTTATTGTGTTTACTATCAGTGGTTATGTTGACCTTTTCTTGTTGAAGCATTGCTTATGTAATTGTGATATTGTTTATAGTTGGCTGGTTTGGTCAAAATAAACTATGACATATGAATGTGGTGGTTTACTTGTTATGTGTCACTTGGATTACTGTATCCACAGGTTGGCAATTTTTTTTGTCTATTTCTGTGCCATAGAATTCCCCAATTTGACTCCATCTGCACTTTCAGAATTCTCAGAGTCATTGCGGGAAATGGGTTCTTGTTTGTTGGAGAAAACAGCATTACATGATGATGAAGAAAGTGGTAAGTGAAAGAGTGAAACGAGATTATTTAAGTTGCAGTTTGTCCTTCAAATTCTTTCTGATTGGATTCCATGGTGTAGCATGCTTTCTAAAATGTAGCCTGGAATAGTTAATACTTTGCCATTGAAAGTCTTTACTTTTCATGAATCTGAAAAAAACTATACCTTGCTAATAAATGCATTTTCAAATTTACCTTCAATGTGTGTGGACATAATGAAAGAAAAATATTGACTTATGTTTTCCCTCAAATACATGGCTGTCTTTTCCAAATAAAGTTGCTGATTGCAAATGTGGGATGAGAGGGGCACGCTAAATCAGTCATTCACTCATCCAAGTGAATGTGGTTGTTTTACTTCAAATCAAAATTTTTATACACTTGACAATCTGTTTCCATAACAGAGGCCATGTAAGCATATGGGTGACAATTCTTTTAGCTTGAGCTGATCAGTTATGAGTTTGTCATGATTGCATTTGGGACCATCTAATGAAGTCATGTGCCATTCCTATTTTATCTATCTTTTCTTTTCTTTTCCTTCATTATCTTCTATTTCCTTTTGGCACTGAAACGAGATTGTTTACATTAATCTTGCAGTACTATCGAATGAAGTTAGTATCCTATTTCATATGAGGTATCTGGAGAGGTGTATCCTTTTTTGGTTTGCAAATTACTTTCTTTGATATTAAGAAACTTATGTTCCCAGAACTAGAAAAAGAAGCTAGTGAAACATCAAAACCTTTAGTAGACGTGAGATTTATTTTAGTGGTGTAAGGGAGAGCATGGATAAAGCAAAACTAAAAAACCACCACTAGAGTTTATGTCAATTTGTATGCGAGTCAGTTAACATTCAACTCTAAGATGTGCACAAAACTTTTAATGCCCACAAGTAAAATTTATTAGCAAAAATTATCCCTCTTTTCATTCATGTAAATAAATATTCCAATTTTGTGGATGCGAAGGTTAGTTTTGTTTAGATAGGCTGTAATGATATCTACAATTCCATATAAAGTTTTTGATTTTGTTGGTTCTGAAGTACTAGGCAATCCTCTGTGTTTGCTCATGGACCTTATGTGTGTTTGTTCCTTTCCTTTTCCTTTATCTTGAAGGGGCAGATTGCTTTCTTTCAGTTATGTTTTAGAACTGAGTATGTTGTCATGATTTTTATTTATGAAGTCAGCATACTGGTCCTGCTGTAATTAAGCTACATTTTTCTGCAGGCAAGGTTTTGCTAATGTTGGGGAATGTGCAGTTTGAACTTCAAAAACTTGTTGATAGTTATGTGAGTGGTTTATATATATATATATATATATGTGGGGTATATTGCAGCAACTTTTTGACATTGTTATGAATAACACATTCCTTTCATTCTGTTATTAATTTGTTGCAACTTGTATTTCAGCGGTCTCATATATTCCTGACGATTACAAATCCATCTGAATCCTTGCTCAATGAACTCCGGACAGTTGAGGTTTGTTCCTCTCAATCTCTTAGTTTTTTTTTTTGTTTATAATCTATTAATTAAGGTTTCCTTAGAACTCTCCCCTTACTGTTGTTTCTTTTTTCTCTATTGTTCATAATATTCTTGCTATTAATTTTGAGGTTTCCATGATAATTTATCACCTCACTTCTTCAAACTTGTTATATTTAGAATCATTGTTTCTTGGAGGAGCTTTTTATTTTTTTAATATGTGTGTGTGTGTGTGTGTGTGAAAAGAAGAGAAATTTTAAAGGGGTGCTTCTTTTAACCGAAGTGTTTATAGGACTAAATGGTGAAAAAAGCAGTTTGAAAGCACACCAGCTTTTAACTAAAGTTTCTAATGGGTGCTATTGCAAAAAGCAGCTGCAACCATGAGGCCAGAAAAGCCCTTAGGTGATTGAAATCACTGGAACAAAAGAGTGGAGCAAGGCATCTACACAAGAAAAAAGAAAGAAAATCACAACTCTAGGGTGTACAAGTCTTAGTGAATATTAGGTAAGTAGACAACTCTAAAGAACCTAGAAGTAGAGTTTAAAAAGTCTTAAAAAGAACTTCCTTCACACCAGTTTTCTTGGGAGAGAGCAATGATTAGAAAATAGAATATCTTGGATCCTGAACATAGCCTATAACTGCAGGACCATAGACTTTTTGCTGCCACCAGATCATCTAGAAAGTTATCTTTTTATAGTTGTTCATGCAGCATAATGCAATTTAAGAATAGTGCATGTTTCTAACTTTGTGTGGGCCAATCAGAAGAAGATTTTCTCCTCATCTGTTTTTGTCCATGGAGTTCAGTTCAAATGTAATAAAATGATGTGGCTGCTGTTCAGCTTTGATGGTGTTGCTGTTGCCATTTTTTTGGAGGAAAACAAGAAATACATGTAACCATGTTCTTGCTTGGTTTTTTTAAATATAATATTTGTTTGTATGAAGTAAATCCCTAAATGAACTGCATAATATGATATTTTTTGGTGTATGTTGTCCTGCATCCATGCTACAATCTGCACTTAGTTTGTCTGTAATCAACTTTTGTGAATATAATCACCTTTGTATCTCCCTTGCTCATTGACTAAATGGTGTGAAAGCATTATACTAAATTTTGCTCAGTGAACTTTTTCTTGATCTGTGTTGCAGGATATGAAGCGACAATGTGATGAAAAAAGGTTCATCCTGATCTATTTAATTGTACTTTGATTTCATGAAAGTAAATATCTTCTGAATTTGACTTGTAATGTTCAGAAATGTCTATGAATACATGGTGGCACAACAAAAGGACAAGGGAAGATCAAAAGGTGGGAAAGATGAAAGCACTACATTGCAGCAATTGCGATCAGCTCGTGAAGAATATGACGAGGAGGCAACCCTATGTGTTTTTCGGTTGAAATCTCTGAAACAGGGACAGTCTCGAAGCCTTCTAACACAGGTAGCACGTCATCATGCTGCTCAGGTATTCTGTGAATCCTTGGACTTTTATATTTCAAAAATATTTCACTCATTTTATCTTGGCAGCTCAGGTTTAATTTGCATTTTTCATTTCTCTTATATTGTGGATGATGATGCTCTATTCTTTATGCTTCCAATGCAGTTGAATTTCTTTCAGAAGGGACTTAAATCACTTGAGACAGTTGAACCCCACGTAAGACTGATTACAGAACATCAACACATTGATTACCATTTCAGTGGACTTGAAGATGATGGTAGAGAAGATAGTGAGGATGTCGATGATACATATGAAGGCAGGGAATTGAGTTTTGACTACAGAGCAAATAATCAGGGGCATGCTGTTTCTGCAGCAAGGAATTCTATGGAGGTAAAGGATATAATTTTAGCAAAAAATTTTAGTTGGAGAAGAATAATATTCCACTTTTGAGATGCTCAATGGATCAGGGGATGACTGCCCTTTCCATTTATGCTGAAGATGGAATCCCTTTGGTATACAACATATGTGCTCATCGAGTCCCCTATTTATGGCATGTTCATGTCTTCAAAGTTATAGATTTTGTGGCCTGGTCTTCACACTAAATTTTTCATTCAAGGGTTGAGAGTGCATTCAGAACTGCTTGTAAATGGATGAGGAAACCAGTTTCCGGAACCCTTTCTGGTATAGAATAGATCTGCTTCTCTTTGTTCCTACAAACAGAATTGTGACATTCTGACTAAAATACTAAAAAAAAAAATGGAATCATTTCTCTGAGATAATCCACTGAAAAGGGGAGGTCCATAACATAGTTTTTTCCAGTGCAATAAAGTTACATAGTGTCTATCTTCCGTTGATAAGGGGGTATTCCATGGGTTTGCCTTTATGTTTTGCAAGAAGCAGTGGATTTTTTATAATCTTGAGTGGGATATTTCCACTTTGGGTATAGGTCTTATATGAAGGGTGGATATAGTTGTGTCGTAGGATGGAGTAGACTATATTTTTGAGACAATGCAATTCCCCTCATAATTGTAATGGATGCTTTCTAGGATGGAATTAACTTCCGTTTTTTTTTTTGTGGGTAAGGATGGGCCTTCTCTGTTTTTACTTGGGGAGCTGAGGTCAAAGGCTTAGACTTGTTTCAAAGAGTAGTTCTTATAATGGGGAGATGGTGTTTGAACAAAGGATTAGGTCTTATTTTCTTTTAGACTTGAGCCTCGCTAAATTTGAAAGAAAACTTCTGATGATGGTTATGCATGTATTTGTATGAAAAGAGTCATGTTTAAGACAGTATGTTCTTTGTGGATAAAATTGTTCTTGAGAGTACTCTTTTCATTTAAAGAATGAGATGCTTTCCTTCATTTGCATGGAGGCACTGTTGATTTTTTTCCCCCTTAAAAAACTTTTTAAAAGCTATGTTTTTCTGCTCATGTCATGGCTGCTTATTGTCCAGGTTGATGAAGAGGATCTTTCATTCCCCCAAGCGCCAGCAGCAGAAAATGTAGAGGTACAATTAACAGTTCTTTTGGTTAATAGGTTTGCTTCTGCTGATTGTAAATGTATTTAACCAAAAATAATAATCCCTAACTTAATTCTAGGCATGTACATATGCATGTCGCTTGTTCAACGTAATGGATAAAACTTGTTTGGATAAAGATTGCAGGTTCATGACTTGCTCGTAGCTTGCTATAAAACCATCATGATCATATTGCCAGCTGCTTTACTTGATGGCTCTGATGATTCTATGAATTAAGGTCAGAGGTTGAAGCTATTTTTAATTTAAAATTTGGATCTTTCTGCAGTTAAACCCAGACAAAACCCCTGGTGGTTTCCATTTCCCAATCAGAGAACCAAGAGGAGGCAGCCATTCAGCACCAATTTTTCCAGAAAGAAAACCTGATCCAGTTGAAAGAATAAGACAAATACAGAAATCATCGAGGAAGTCCAACACATATGTGCTGCCCACACCTGTTGATGCAAAGGGTGTGATCTCTTCAAGAGCAAGCGGTTCAGTTCCCAACACAAGGCAAATAGGCATCAGTGGGCGCACTCACTATTTGTCTCATTCTTCCCCATTGGAACAGAAGAAGAATGAGAAAGATTCTGGCGATGGTCACCTGCCAGAGTTCACCCCTTCAAAAGAACGTTCAGGACATAAAGAGAGCAACAATCCTAATGCCTCCACCCAGTTACCCCGTCCTTTAGTCGGAGGAATCTCATTTCCACAGCTTGATGTTTACAATGCATCTGATAACAAAAAAATTAAACGGCAATCCTTCTCTGGTCCGATAACCAGTAAGCCATGGTCAATGAAGTTGGCCTTATCATCCAGTGGTCCCATTTCTGCTACTGAACTTTCACAACAAGTTTCTGGAGTGCTTGCTCATGTTGCAAATCCTCAGCCTTCTACATCCCCCAAAGTATCCCCTAGTACATCACCTCCTCTTGTTTCTTCACCCAGGATAAGCGAGCTTCATGAACTTCCAAGGCCACCAGGTAATTTAGCAGCCAAAGCTGCAAAATCTCTGGGGCTGATTGGACACTCTGCTCCATTGGTCAGAAATCCTGAGCTTTCTGGAACAAACAAGATTTCTTCAGGGGCAGTAAATTTGGCATCACCTCTTCCCATGCCACCGTTGATGGTCCCAACAAGTTTCTCAATACCCTCAATTAGTCCAAGAACAATGACTGTACATGTTTCTAAGCTTTTGGATTCTTCTCAGCTACTGGAAAAACCTGGGGAAGTTGATTCTCCTCCACTGACACCGATTTCCCTCACAAATTTGAGGCAAGCACCTGCCATTTCAGAATCGATACCGCATTCTGGTCAAATTAGAGGTAATGAGATATCATGTTCATTAATTTTCTGTCAACTGAGAATCGAGCTCACAATACTTTTGTGCAGCTAAGGGTTGTTCTTATGCCGTCTGATCCCCCCCCCCCCCATTTTTATTGAGTAAGGCCTTTTGTTGCTTTGTAAGAATTCATATTGTATGTCAGAAAAAATGCTCTGGTTAGTTTCAACTTTAAACTTAGAATACTTTCCCGCCTGTTCAATATGAACTGTGCTGCATGAACAAGAAATCCATTCAATTGTCAATAGAACAAGATATGGTCTCTTACTGTATACTGTATCACTTGCAGGTAATATTAAATGTGTTTCCTTGATGTGGTGTTAAGTTGTATCTGTCTTATCATGTTGCGATTACAGACTCCATGTAGTATTTAACGATTTATTTGGTATTTGCCAGTATGAATGTGTGAATTGGACGTTCTCCCCATCTGGTGTTACTAATAGAAATTCTTGAGCATCGATCCTTCATTTTTTGATGCCCGGATATAAACAACTTAACTATTCTTCCGCACAACATGAATAATCTCAAGGGTTATAAAATCTTCTTCTGAATTTTTTTTAAACTGGTCATTTTCTGTAAGATATTGCTAAATTGGGTTCAGCAAATGAATTGTTAGGTCAGGTTTGGTGTGGACTGTTTTGACAAACATTATTGAAACACCTTTCTGTAAATAGGGATTTCCCCTACTTGTCCTGTTTATTGTCTTTTAGTTGTGTTCAAGGTTTCGATTTTGGTTCTGATTGCAAACTTGCTGGATGCAGGAGGGAGCTGATGCGATGTTATGCACACCAGATGAGAACTTAGATTGATTTTTTGGAGTCTGCCTGACTATTTTTTGGCATCGTCATCTACAAGCTGGGTACTGTAAATACAAAACATTATGCATTTTTTAGTTTCTCATCCCAAATTCTGTTCATCGCATGATTGATAATGATGAGAACGAAGCTCTGCATAATTGTGGATCATTGCACATCTTGTATATCTTCTCAATTGAGCAATTTTGTTGTGTTTCTGGTCATTTCTTTTATGATTCTTCCCCACCAAAGAATCTCAACCAAGGGTAAATTTTGATTTTCTTACACTGTTGCAAACTTGCAATCGGACGGAGTGATATTGGGATTATTACTCCCAGATATCTCATTCTTGTTTGTGTTGATTGCCGAGGTTATCAAATAGTCTTGCATCTGTAAGGGGGGATGCTGTTCAATCTTTTTTATTTACATTTTTTTCAATTTGAGAGTTCAAGTTTCTGTTCTACCTATAATTAAGAAAAAAACATCAAATCTTGTAATTCGGATTAAGATGTTTAATATAATGACATTTTTTTACACTGCATGTAGGTTTTTTGTAGTTTTGAATTTTACATGATTGGTTATACATAATTTATTTTATTCATGTAAAATATATTTATTATTAATAAATATTTTTTTTATTTTTAATATTCACTTGTATTTCATAATGAATTTAATCTTTGATTAATAAATAAAAAAAGATAAAAATTATAGGATAAAAATATTTTAATGTTTTTAGCTAGTGTTTTATTATAATTAGGTATTAATTATAGTTGTTGAAACTGATATATATTATATATATATATATTTTTTTTATTTTCTATATATAAGGAAACAACTACTTTTATAAGTCAAGATATAAAGGATATCTAAAACTAATATATATGTGTTTCTTAGATGATATGTATACTGAATTAACTCATGTTATATAGAGATCATTTATTTATGTGGAAATGTTTATGTAACGGTTGTGTAAATGATCTTTAAATTTGAGAATATCAAGTTGTCTTAGAGTGTTGCGGTTTGATTTTAAATATATGTTGTCTTCCTTAATGGTAACAAATGAATATATATTTAAGTAATTAAAAGAAAATTTGTCATATTGGGTGAATTATAGAAGATAATCTATATATTTTTAAATAGTATTATTGATTATGATTTTTTTTGATCAATGTAGAAAGAGATTTGAAAAGAGTTAAATTTTACTAAAAAAATCAATAATTAATAGTGTTAAGAACATATATGATTTAATAAAGTAGACATTCTATACTATAATGTTTAAATCAGAATATTCTTGATAAAGAAATAATAATTACATTAAGAAATTAGTCACTAAAAGCTTAAGTTAAACCATTTATAACTTTTTTAATATTTGAGGGATCATATGAGTTTGCTAAACATTGGATTTGATATGTAAATATAAATTAATTATTTGTTGAATGGATAATAAATTAAAATTTTTAATTTATTTAATCTTATTTTATATAGGATTGTGATTTATATTTAGGCTAATTTATTAGAGAATCTAATGGGTCACACATAAAAATCATCGGTCATAAATTAAAATAAAATGATTAATCAAATGTGATTTGAATGTAAATAAATTTTAAAAATTAAAGAGTAATTAATTAAGTAGAGACTTGATTGAATAAATTTATAAAATTATCATATAATTATACATGTTATATTATTTAATTTTTTTTTTGATATTTTGCTATTTATAGGATATTTAAGTTTTATTATAAATATAATGACATGCCTCTTATTTTTTGTACATCATAGTATAGAAATGCTTAAACAAAAAAGAAAATAACTAGCCCTAAAAGATATAGAAATCACTCTCTCCCAAAAGGGTTTAAAAGATTTTTTTATTGGTGATTCGTATGAATTATCATTAAAGATTAGATACTTGAATGACTAATGGTTTGCGGCAATCCAGCGTTCAAACAATTATTTATAGCAAAAGAAAAAAAAAACCAATATTGGCAGTAGCTAGGAGAAGAAGATAAGAGGTAGAATTACAATTTTTCCTCTATAACTTTTATAATATTACAATAGGGTTTTTTAGGTAGAATTACGATTCTACCCCTGAAGCTTATACACAATTACAATAAGGTAATGTGGTGAAATTATGATTCTACCCCTGCATATATAAAATTTTGATTTTATATTGCAAGAGAAAATTGTTGTTAGTTAAATATTTTATCAAAAATAAAAAAAATAAGAAAAATGGAAGTAATTAAAAATGAATCTTACCACTCGTTTTGCATGCGAAATGAACGGAACAAAGCTGTCGGTGTGCATGGTAACAAAAACATAAACATTCCAGTTCCGGTTTTCTGCATTGAAGTGTGATTATCACACGAAACATTCAGGCATCACGTGTTAAGTACATTCTGCCCATACATACTTCGAGACGTAGGGCAGTCTGAAATCCTTTCAAACCACCATACCTGTCCTTCCAGCCTAGAAGCTCCTTTTTTTTTCATATTTTTTTTTTAGCTTTTGTTTTGTGTCTCGTAACAAAAATCACATAACCTAAATGGTATAAATGAATTATCGGTTAGTAAATAAAAAATAAAATTGAATAAAATGATTAAATTTTTTTTTATCTTGTTTCCAATCTTTTGTAGTGGTAGCATAATACTCCCAAACCCTTATTGAAATAGCATTGTCAGCTCTATCCCATTCAAAATTTTCCCTGCAATTAAAATTGGTACAATAAAATTTTCATTAATATTAATAAACTAACTGAATTAACAAAATAAAAAAAATATTTAAGTTAATACTAACCTTGAACCTTCTAAACAATGCATCAATCATAGGTTTCCATTCAAGATTTTGAAAACTTGACTCTATTAAAACTATGAAATTTCCATCAATGATTTCATCGTTAATGTTATGGTTCTGACATCCTTAATGTTTGTAAACTTGAAATTGCATTCTTTAATTGAAATTAATTTTTAAAAATTATTAACATGTCATTGTGAAGGGAAAACAAACTTACATTAAAAGATCATTATTTCACTAAGCCTGGTACTTCCAAGTAAATAAATTCCACTGTGAAGGGACCCTCCTTGACGTGGTGACATCGCACTCAATAAACTCGCGTCGAGCGTGGCTGCCTATGTCTCAGGTGCATGTTCTTGGTTGACACCTAACAACTTATGGTCATTAGAAGCGCTGCTACAAGAATTAACAGCAATCATGTTTGTACAATGTGCTATTGATTTTTCCCTAGGCATCTACACAAATTAAAGGATTAAGATATTATAAACCATTTCTATTTTTTTAAAAAAACAATTGGTAGCACCTTTATACGAGAGACTACACAAAATTTTTAAAAATGCAAATATACAACAATTTAAATCTAATTGCAACAAACCAGTTAATTTATATCATTTTGTTGCCTTGTCATTTAGTGAAGGGTTCACTCAACTTGTACTCAACCAAATTTTTATATAAATAGTTTTTAATTTTAAAGTCCTTCAGTATTTCCATTGGTGTTGGTAAATTTTTTCCAACAATTTTAAAGTGTCTTTTTTTTTCCTGACCTATAATATTATTGGCTTACTTTTCATGACTACACATTTCAACATTCATACACAACTCATGCATTTCTAAATCACTATTCAAGACATCAAAATCAAACCAAATTGGCATATAAATCAAAATGTTCATAAACCTTTAATTTACAACAACTCAAAATTATATCAACTAACTCTTAATTTTCAACAACTCAAAACCCTATACCACAAATTATACAAACACAAAATTAATCACTAAGTTAAACAATATATTTAACCCTAATTTACAAAAATCTAAAATAATAATTAAAATTAATCATATACATTTAATTGAAATTGAACAAAAAAATTAAAAACAAAACAACTAAAATTCAACAAAATTGTTCTCATATGAAACAAATTTCAATGACAACATTCATACAATTATTAAGAACATAAAAATTAAAAAAAGAATAATGCAAGAAAAAAATAACATAAAAATTCTTACCTTAATTTTGTTTAGGGTTTTGGCTGGAAGAGAAAACAAATAACAAAAAGAAGAAGGAGAGAGACGTTAATTAACAAAAAAAGGAAACATGAGAAGAGAAAAGAAGGAAATACTTAGCACGTGTGGATGAGAAAAGAAGAGAAGAGAAGAGAAGAGAAGAGAAGAGAAGGACTTCAGGAGGTGAGAAGGAGATAAATAAGAGAAAGAAAGAAAAAGAGAGAACATAGAGGAAGATAGAATAAGAGAGAAATGTGTTTGTGGTTATTTTAAGGATTCTAGTCTTTTAATTTGGAGCTTTCTACCAACAGTTTTATTGATGACTTACTAACGAAATAATTAAATATTAATATTTTTAATATTTTTGTATGTGTTTCCGTCTATAACATTTAATTAAAATTTTCAATTTTATTGAGAACTTTTAGAAACCCCTAAATATCACGGATGATTTTTCTTTCTTATGTAACGAACAATAATTAAAAGTGACATTGAAAAGTGAGCAGTTTCATTGTTCACTGGAATATACCGATAGATTTAATCCGTCGGTGATATCATATGAATCGAACATCATGAACAGTGCCATAAAGATATGAATAGTTCCAATGCTCTCTGAAATATATTGACGGCCTCAATCCATTGATGATCCTATATATATACCTAATAATTACCGATGATTTTCCTGTTGAAAAATTAAAAATTATTTTTTTAAAATTTTTTCATTGGTGTCTCCGTCTATAAATTGTAATTAAAATCTTCAATTTAACCAAAAAATTTCAGAAACATGCTAAATATTACTGATTACTTTTCTATTGGAAAATTAAAAATTAATATTACTTTTCGTCTGTAAAGTCTAATTGAAATTATTAATGTAATGAAAAATTTTCAGAAACCCGTCGAATATTACCGACGAATTTCCCTTCAGAAAATTGAGAGGTGAAAAGTTCTAATGCTTTCTATATTGGATTGAATACATCCATCTATATTGGATTGAGCCTCCAACATTTGCCTCAAACTGTAGATGCATGAGTAGATGCTTTATTAAGTCTAAGAACAATGAAAAGAATATCGTCTCATGTTTGCAGATTGTCTGGACGATATTTGTTTCAAGCCTCTCCATTTGTTGTGTCTGCAACTTATTGGAGTATATATCTTTAAAAAAAATGATTGATCTCCGTAAGTGTTTGCAACATCCCATATCCCCTTTGACAATAAATCCTGATAATCTAGTGGAATGAGTGTTTGCATAAATACGTGGCAGTCATGACTCTATATTTCATACAATCTTCAATCCTCTAAATTCAGTAACCTTGATATGTTCGAAGCATGTCCATTAGAAAAATGCAGACTCTTAAGCTATTGGTAGACAAGTAACTGTGCATTCTTGTCTAAGGTGAAACTAACTTTGGACTTTGCAACCCGTGACCCATTATAAATCAACTATATATTTTTACGGTGACAAAACAAAGATATATCCATTATAACCTTGATGTTGTTTTTTGTCTTCCCTTTCACGTTCATAACCATGTTGAAAATATTTTCAAACACGCTCTTTTCAACATGAATGACATCAAAGTTATGGCAGAGGAGCTTAGTCTTCCAATAAGAAAACTCCTATAAAATACTTTGCTCTACCTAATTGTGGGTCAAACCAAAATCAAAAAACTTCTGCTTATCGGATTGAAAACCAAACACAATGTCATTGTACTCCGACACCATTTCATACAATTCTTCACTCAATAGTAGCTAAAGTGCAACATCCCTTTCAACTCTACTAACAAAGAAGTCGCTTCTATTCTTTCTATACTTATAATCCATTGGTAAGAACCGCTAGTGAAAAAAAAGATGTTTTACCACCATTTGTTAATGTAAAAGCGTTGTTATTTTCTATATAGTATGCACATGCTAGTTTTCCATGTATGCTCCAACCATAAACCATTCCATACGCAAGAAAATTATTGATAGTCCAAATCAAAGTTGCCTTCATTTGGAAATTTTGTTTTCTCAATACATCATATGTCAAAGCCTCGGATTACCACAACTGCTTCAACTCATAAATCAATGGACGAAGACAAATATTTATATTTCGACCCGGACTATTAGGACCGAGTATGACCGTAGATAAAACATGAACTCCTGACTTATACATGTTCCTAATGACAAGTTATAAACCAGGAGTATCACCAGCTAACAAGAATGAGGAGCAACAAATGATATGAATGGATTGAATCTGTTTATACATAACCTAAAATGCACGTTCCTTAATTTCATTGAAAACTAAGGACGTACCTTATTAAAATTTTTCTAGGTTTTACCATCGAAAAGGTGCACCATCACTCCATCCACCATATCATGTGAATGATGCCATGTCGTGTGTTCAACAATCTTTGGTGACATGAATAACCTATACAGTCTAGGTGGGATTGAGAAATATCTAAGTTTTCTATATACAATAAGAATCCTTCCCCTGCTAGTTTTAGGCTTATAACGAGCATGTCCACATGTTTTGCACTCGATCAACTCTATATTTTCAAGGTAGTATAACATATAGAAGTTTGGACACATGTTAATTTTCTAGGATCCTAAGTCGAGGGGTTTCATCATGGATTTAACGGCATCAAGGTTCTCTTTCAGCCTATTTCCTTCACGTAAATACTTTTAACCTATTCGATAATTTTATTGTAACTGGCCTCACTCAACTCATGATCTGACTTGATGGTGAATACCTATATAACGACTAATAATTTACCATGATTTGTTGTGTATCCATCCAATAATGGTTCGTCAGAGTTTTTTGAAAGATCAAAAAACCTGGTTGTGTCTACATTAGGTTCTTCATCTATGATTGAACATTGACCGACATAACCCTGATTTATTCTCATAGCATCCATAACCATATTCCTATAAGGATTAGTATTGTCATCTACAACTTCATGCATGTTGCTAGAACTAGAAGTTGACCCAACCATCCTTTCTACCATGGTCTCGTGGGGAATATATAGTTCTTTATGTACAAACCAACATATGTATTTCTTAATGAACCTTTTTTTTTAGAAGATGCATCGTTACAACATGTGGATTGAATTTTTTTTTTACACCTCTTAAATGGATATCTAATACGATCTCCACTAATATTTCTAGGATTAGATAGCGCGTAATTAATAAAATCTTGAATTTTATTATAATAATCCATTCTATGCAACCCTTTAGGTGAATCTCGAGACATCCATGAATGATCATCTATTACTTATATCAAACCTATATAAAATATTGATGACAACATGTATTAATTAATTATGTAGACTAAATAAATTTGCAAACATTAGTTTAAATCAAACTTATTCAAACTATTTTAATAGTACAACTAATTTATTATCGATTATTTACATAAATTCAAATTTCTATACATTTACCAAAAATTTCAACTCAAAAATAAAATTGACAAAATATAAAACAGACCCATTAAATAAGTTATTATTTATTTCATCACAAAACACCGAAGTCACAAATTCAAAATAAATTTCATCAATTTACAAACAAATATAATTTTATAAAATCTCAAACAAACCCTAACATGTACAAATCATATATTTGTACAACAAATTTCTATGAGAAAAAGCTATAAAAAAATAAACACCCAAACAAAATACATATACTACAAAAATATGCAATAAAAATTAACATTTTAAATTTGAGTTCAAATAAAAAATGGATGGTTTTGCTTACTTGAAGTGGAGAATCCTCAATAAAATTTGATTCAGAACAAAGATACTGATAAAATAAGTGTTGGGGTGACTGGATTTGTAATGGGAGGTTGATTTGTGATTTTTTTTGTAGGGGTGTGTGTGTTGTTTGTTGCAAAGAAAAATAGAGGAAGAAGAAGAAATGGAGGAGGAAGAGATCATGGTCGCTGATCAGGTCATAAATTATATATTACAGACGGATTTACCGATGGATTTAACTGATGAATTTAAATCTGTCAATAATTTTATCTGTAAAAATAACACGTCATCGTATTTTTTGATTTTTTTTCATTCTTTCTTTTCTTACTGTAATTCCCTTGATATATACTGATAAAATATTTTCATTGGTGTTTATTGATGGAAACTACGAGGGTATATTCAATCAGAAAAATTCACCGCAATCTATCAACGAAATAATTCCATGAGTATTTCTGTTTATATTTATCAAATTTCTAGTGGTGAATTCAGATCCCAATTATTTCCAAGACTTTGCCTAATATTCCTAGCAATATAGTCCCTTTGGACGTGCGTAAATGATTCCACAGAGTTCAATCATGTTCTTGTTTAATTAAGTTTTAGAAAACAAATAGAATGTGATTATAGTACTGTAATTTATGAATTTGTTTTATTCATTAATTGTGATATGAATACAGTTATTGGACCACACAACGAGGGGCAGTCGTCCCCCATTACGTACATTACAATTGAAAATATTTATTTATACAATAATTATATAGTAAAAATAATGTTGTAGTAAAATAAACAGTCGAAATTCATAAAAAAATAAAAATGAAACAATTATTTGTGTACTTAAATAAATAAATAAATAGAGACTGAGCAAGATATGTACCATCAACATAACCTTGAATGATACTTAAGAAATCAACAGCCTAAATGCATTAGATTATTCTAATGCATTTATAAACTGAGCAAAATGATTCCAC
>Ga0325414_1000354_pt1 | contig 35688 bp, 24 predicted proteins | sample PopdelMetagenome_8_FD_206183 | JGI IMG/M metagenome (GOLD analysis project Ga0325414, IMG submission 206183) | Populus deltoides microbial communities from Bellville, Georgia, United States - Leaf-PdKOR-R3 | ecosystem: Host-associated > Plants > Phyllosphere > Phylloplane/Leaf | place: USA... | reverse complement strand
GAATTTAATTATGTCGTTAAAGTTTTAAAAAATTACATTTATGGAAAGGGTATATAAAAAGTTTAAGATTTCTCTCAAAATCTTCTTACTTCTTCAGTCATTTGTCTTTTACTCTTTTCTTTGTCATCCATTTTGAAGTCAATTCCATACTCACCTATATCTCAATTGCCTACTCTACCTTTTTTTTCTTGTTTGGGAATAGAAGACTAGAACTTGTAGTCTATAAGCTAAGGCTCATGAGCTTTCTTTCTCCTTTTTCTAATTTGTTTTTGTTTATATAAAAAATAAATATCAAGATATCAATTATAAAAAAATAATGATTATTCACAACAAAATAGAAAAAAAAGACTGAAATGCGATCGAGTAAACAATGGAATTGATTGCATTGTAAAAGTTCTAATTATCCAGGAGAATTAAAATACAATATATCATTTCTCTAAACTAATAATACAAATGTTTAGTAAAATTATATTACTGATTAAGAATAAAGCTGAAACTTAGCACAAATAATAGTTCATTGAAAAAAAAGGTTTAAAGCATACATTCTTTACATTTTCACAATAGTAAGGCCTAACCTTACAAGGAAAGTACAAAAAGAGAAATTTGCACTAGAAGCAGAAAATCAAAGCAGGCTGGAAGATTGAATTCAATACTTTGAATCTCTCATTCTAATGATCTCTATTAGGTAAAAAAACCCAAAGCAATAATTATTGGTTATGTATTTCATAAGGTAAAATGCTTTCTGCAATATAAAAACATTAACATTGTAGAAACTTTGTTCTTTTCAATTCTCAATTCTCAAAAATATTTAGGTATTGTCAACATGGTTTAAAAAATAAATCAAAATAAATTATAAAATTTAATTTTCAATTAATGCAATATTAAATAATGAAAATAAAAAAATCAATAAAACAATTAACATACTTAAAAAAAAGAACACTTAAAAAAAATCAAAATAATATGGAGTATCAACCCAGAATCGAGATATTTTTTTGAGACAACAATAACTTCATATAAATAAAATCAAAACAAATTATGAAGTTCAATTCACAATGAACAAATATTGAAGGGTGAAAAAAAATCAATGGAAAACAAGAAAAATTAAAGGTTCTTAAAAAAAAAAGAACACTTACAAATAATAAAATTGATTTTTTTTTTGTAAATTTGGCATCAACTTGATGCCAGAATTTTTTTTGAGATCGCGATAACTCCATAGAAAATAAATTCAAACAAATTATGAATCCTAATTCTTAATCAATGCAATGTTGAAGGATGGAAATGAAAAAAAATCATTGGACCTTAAAAAACAAAACATCTACAAAAAATAAAATCGAATGCTTTTTCAAAAAATAGAGGATCAACCTAATGTCAGGATATTTTGTTGAGATTATGATAACCTTATAGAAAACAAATTGGAACAAATTATGAAGTCTATTTCTCAATCGATATTTTTTTTTCTGTAAAATTGAGCTTCAATCCAATGTTAGGATCTTTTTTTTGAGACCTTGATAACCTTATATAAAGTAAACTGAAACAAATTGTGTAGCTTAATTTACAAATTAAACCTTGTAGGGGTTGAACTAATGTAACCCGGTTGAATTGACAAATCCAAAATCAACTTGAATGATTGGTAAAAATATGATTTGATTAAAAAAAAAATTTAAGAGTACATCTTTTTTTAAAAAAAACAATAATAAATTGGAAGATAATTTTTTTATATCAAGATAATAATATACTAGATCAACCACGGTCAACTCGGGTTGATTTACTGAACTTGTGACCTGGTTCATGAGACTAGGGTAACCTAGTATAAAACAAATTGAAAAACAAAATATAAAGCCTAATTTCAAAGCATCCAAATGTTGAACAGTGAAACTGAAAAAAAAAATTAATAAAGAAAAGGAAAAAAAGTTATCTGAATCAACCCGAGTTGACTTGAAAAATTCACGATTCGGGTTATAAGACTAGGATAATGCAATAGAAAGTAAATAAAAAACATTAAGAAGCCTAATTTCAAAGCATCTCTATGTTTAAGGATGATATTGAAAAATAAATCAATAAAAGAAAGGATAAAAAAATAACTTGAGTAAAACTAAACTGACCCTGTAGACCAGTGAATTGAGTTATGAGATAGGGATAAACCTATAAAAATAAATTAGGAAAATTATGAACCTCAATCCCCAATAATCCCATATTGAAAGATGAAAATGAAATAAAAAAAAACAAAGTATTTTTCTAGTAAATAATGCTTTATGAGGAGGTGAATAATAAATTCACCACCTTTTTTATTTTATGTTAATGACTAGTTAATGGCCTATGATCCATTGCGGATTGAACGTTAAGAAACAAAATTTTAGGCATTGCTCCTATTTTTTCTAGATGAAAAAATATTAATTACAAAGAAAAAATTTGATGCATAGGTTTAATAAAATATATTGAAGATTATATGCACCTATAATTGTTGAAAAGAGTTGCTGGCACTAACTAAAGAGTAAGTCATGAATTTGAGAAATAAATACAAGTTAAGATATCCTATCTTTGTGGGGTGGTGGTTGGAAAATTGAGACAAAGTTATTTTAATCAAAAGCCATTTTCCAAGCTATATGAACCTAAAAATACCGAAGAAGCACCCTTTGAATGTCAACAAATCAATTCCTCAATCTAAAATGGTTCAAGAACCAAAAACTAAATTGAAAAAGATATTTTGTTCTCAACACTTATCTACCATTACTAGCAAGATGAAGATGAAAAAACACCTAAATAGATCTTATCTCATCTAATTAAACACATTGACACCTAGAATAGGTTTTTTGTTACCAGAATATAGATAACCAATGACATTTTCTATCCTCCCTTGTTTCTCAATGATCTTTAGTCAGGGATCTAAACACGAACAAAATAAAGTTTTAGACCAAAATGTATAATTTTCAAACCAAATGGATCAAAATAGGATTTGAGAAAAAACTCAAGGCATCCCGCCCTAAAAAAAGGATGAATGAATAATGATGGGTAAAAAAAATATACATTTTTCACCTACTTTCAATTCTACTCCCCCTATTTTCATTTTTATAAATAATAAAATCAAATCTTTTTCTTGCAAAGTCGATCATCAATCCAATGTTGGATTTTTTTAGCCTATGATAACCTAGTAGGAAGCACAGAGAAATAAAATATCAAGCACAATTGTATGTGAAAGGATGAAATTGAAAAAATAAAGTTAGATAACTAGAGTAGAAAAAAATTCAAGAAACAAAAAAAGAAGGAGAATTATTGTTACAATCCACAATTAACTACCTATGCTCCATCGTCGGTGTCATAACCCATTTTGGTCCTGTTACAAAAAAAGAAATCGAAAACATGTTTCCATATTAAAAAAGATTTTTCAGGCAAAAATAATATTTTCAAAGGAAAAACAGAGCTATCAAAATTGAGTTTTATATCAAACATTGGCCAAAACCATCATTTTATAGTAAAAACCAAGTTTTCACATCAAAATTGGTCGAAATTAGACTATTGAGATCAAATATGTCATTTTACAATGAAAATCAGGTTTCTCATTAAAATTGATCAATTTTATCATTTTATGATCAAAACTAAGTTTACCACGTCAAAATTGGTTTATCGATGTCAAACTTGTCTTTTTACGGTCACATCAGGTTTCCCATTAAAATTGCCCAAAATCATTGTTAGGCAATCAAAATCAAATTTTCCATGTCAAAAATGGTAAAACATTATTTATCAATGTCAATTCCATCATTTCAAGATTAAAGCATTTTTCCTTTGAGTCAAAAAATATTTTTCGATGGTCAAAATTGTTTTTACACTTATTTTAATTTTATCAAAATATATATAATAATTACAACCCACTTGATATGGGGCAATGCAATAGGATATGATTAATCAAGGTGCACTAGATATAAATAGTTAGTGCACCATTTGAGAGATCTCATTTATTTTAGGTTTTAAAAGTTTAGAAAGTTTAGAGAAAGTCTTGCAAATTAATTCACCCTCCCTCTTCTTTTTTTTTTTTGCCTTTTCTTCGTTGAAGAAATTTAGGCTTTAAACAAAAGAGATTTAGGCCATTGAAAAAAAAGAAAGAAAAAGGGAAAGAGATCTAGTCATTTGATCTAAACATCTATTAAATCTCATCTGTTGATTTAGAAGCCTGATCTAAGCTTGCGTACACCCAAACAAATCATAACTCTCCATTCTAAAAACCCATTAAATCTCAGTTGGTGGTTTATAAACCTAATCTAAGCTTACCCATACCAGACACAACTCAAATGAATCACAACTATAGATTCAATTTAAAACCATTGAGATATGGATCGTTAGATTAAATCAGAAAATATTTGAACCATCAAATCAAACAAAGCTCATAAACATACTATGACCAACACCACACCTAAGCTTAGCATATGTCTCTTTCTTTCTTCTCACCAATAGTGAAACAAGACGTCATTTCTCCATTGTCCAACCATTATTCTCCTCATAACCACCTGAGAAAGAAACACCACCGCTCCCTAATCAAAAGTTATGGTGTCCCAATCACTAATTCCACCATTAGTAGCGAAAAAAAACCAAAACATTGAATGGCACAACCAAACTTTGTCATCACTGATTTACCTTATTGGTTGATCATGAGATATATGACCACCATCAGTGGACAAACAAGACCGAAGGCTTTTTATTGGATTGGTTAACACACCACCATCTTGTGGTTCATTATTGATCAACCACCTGAAAAACATATTTTTTTCCTTATTGTATTTTCATATATGCAATTTCTTTTATGCGATAATGTGTTACATGCTAGACACATATGCACACACATGTAAATAAAAAACTCTAAAGGAATGGTTGGCTGATTATGATGATATTTTATGTGTAGTCCGAGTCTGATTCCACCAAGTTTGGCATTTAGCAATGCAATAGGGTAAAAATAGAGAATTTCATGATTTATGTTTGATAATTGGAATCTTATTTGCTTATATCCAACACACAATCCATAAAAGCACTCGAGAAATGAAGTTGAGTCGTAACTAGCGAGAATATGTTGAATCAAAAGATAATTTCTAATGTAAAAATAAAAGTCTTTATAAGTGTTGCTAATGTTTTAATCAACTTCAATGAAAACTAAAGACTCGCTTGGTTGGGCCATGCCTAACTTGGGTTTTAAACTATATCAGGTTGGAGTCAACTTTATATGACCCGATCGACTAAGCAAGTCAAAGTACGACTCAGTTAACTAAGCAAAAACCTGATTTTACTTAATATTTTTCTTTAAGGCAACAACATTGTAACATTGATTCTTAATTACTGAGGTGATAATGTTTTTGGATCAACTTAAGTTAACTCGCTAAATACATGACCTAATTGAGTCTAACAACTTTATTTTTTAAAATCATTTATTTATTTAACTACACAGTAATAAAAATAGGTATACATAAGTAATCAAAAGATTTTTTAATTAAAAAAAACATTATGAAGGGTTGTACAAAAAACACTTGCAAGTATAAAAACAAAGGCTATGATCTTACTAAAGAAAAAAAAAGTAAAACTTTTATGGCCCTAGATGAGCTAGCATGCTTGGCCTAAAAAGTAGGAGGCCATGTCTTCTTCTTTTTTTTTCAACGTGTCATTCGATCTTTTTTTTTTTATTTTTGTTTTGTTTTAAAAAAACAGATGATATGTCATTTTCATTTTCAAATTTCAACCACCAGATAAGTGGTAAAAAAATTGAGTTATGGAGTTTTCAATCTGAAAAACCATTTTTCAATCTATTTTAACAAAAAAAACCCAAAACACACCATTTATACATTAGTAAACTAATCTCTCAACCTAAAACACTCCTAAATTAGTTCAAAAATATAAAATTAAATAATTTTTTTTCTTTCTCAACTCTAATCTAATTTTTCCAACAAGATCAAGCATAAAAAAATATCTCAATAAAATTTCTAATGTCAAATGAAAGCAATTGACATTATAAACTATTTTTTTCATTGCCACAACATGAATAACCAATGACTTTCTCTTATCTCTTATGTTTTCTAATAATTTTCTCTTTCATTACCTAAAATTAGGAACCTAAACTTTGAATAAAATTAAATTTGGGATCAAAAAGTATAATTTTCGATTTAAAAATGCAAATGAAATTTAAGAAAAATCTCAAGACATTTTTTTTGTAAAAATTGCGCTGGATGAATAGTAAATGGGCAGAAAAAAGGGCTGCATTTCTCAACCATTTTCAATTTTGGTCTCCCTGTGCCCTAATTTTTTTATAAATGATAAAATCAAACTCTTTTATGCAAAATCAAGCATTAACTTAATATCGACATATTTTTTTATACAATGAAAAAAAAATAAAATGAAATAGAAACAAATTCCTAAGTTTAAATTTCTAAAAAATAAAATATTAAAGGATAAAATATAAAAAAAACAAAAAAAGGAGTTAAAATTACAATCCATGATATTTACTCTATAATAAAGATCACAGGAACATTGATTCATCTACACTGTTTTTTCTTCTTAAAAGTTTAGTTTAATTTATTTAATTAATTCACTCGTTTATTTATTTCATTAGTTTAGGGAAAAAAGGAGAACAAAGGGACTAATGTCAAGGGTTCCAAACAAGAAGGACTAAGTTATAATAGTTTGAAAACTTAGAGACCAAGAATAATAATTTACTCCAAAATAAGTAATAATATCTGCTCCGCTTAGCTGCCATATTCTATAAATACACGCTCCGTGGTAGGTGCCTCCCTCTTTCCTCTCTCAACACTCCTCTCTCTAAAAAGCATCCAAAACATTCAGAGAGGGTGGGAGAGAGAAAGAACCACAGCATTCTTCTTTTCTCTTTGCAACGACGCCGTCAGGTACTATTTTTTCATCTATGGTCCAAAATTATTATTGTTATTTCTAATATCAGATCTGAATCTGTTTGATCTTAGAAAGTATAGAATCAAGGGTCTCTGTAACCTGTTTGATCGATGAGAAAATACTTGTATTAATTAATTAGATCTGCCTTTTCATTTCTTTCTTTTTTCTGATTAATTTTTTAAAGTTTTTTTTAATTTATTTGTTTTACTCATTTAAGCTTATTGGGGTAATTATTTTAGGGTTTTGATTAAAATGGCCGCTACAGCGACTGCGTCTTCCGTGGGTCCACGGTATGCACCGGAGGACCCGACTCTCCCGAAACCATGGAGAGGTTTGGTTGATGGTAAAACCGGTTACCTTTATTTTTGGAATCCAGAGACCAATGTTACTCAGTATGAGAGGCCTACTCTGCCGAAGTCTGTTTCGTCACTACCCATTACTTCTTCTGTTCAAGTTCACCAGTCTTCTTATCGGGGGTATAATCCCTCGGTTAAGGAAGATGATAGGTATGGAAGAGCCAACAATGCTGGATCAAAACCTGATGCTGTAACCAGGAGTATTAGCAGTAGTAATCAGGTATGGATTGCCATCAAAGTTACGACAGTGTTGATATATGATTTCAAACCATAAAGAATGTGAATGTGTGGTAGTATTGAATTGTCTGTTTAAGCTTTCCTGCATATAGATCCTCACCAAGATGTAATTTTGTTTTGCGGTGATCTGATGCGATATCCTTAATTTTTCTTAGAGTGCAAGAGGTGCAGCAATTCAATCTGAAAATGTCCCAAATGGAACAGCCAATGGACTCTCTGCTCGGGTATATGGATCATCAGCTGGAGGAAGTGGTATGTCTGGAGAGGCTTATCGCCGCCGCCATGAAATAACTGTCACTGTGAGTTCATGGATTTCTTTGAATGAATTTTGTTTTGGTGCTTCTTACACGTGGTGTGCTGTTTATGCATGGCATTTTTACCTGTCCATCTTATGAGACAGACTGTGAATCTTTGTTACTTTTTCTCGGAAATTTACGAATAAGTATGTTCTCAAGCACATTTGGAACTTCGTTTTATGCTAATATCTCTGATCAAGCAGCTTGTTAAATCTGAACATTGAGTTAATTTCAGATATTCTCCATAGAACATTGCTGTGAGAATTTTGGATCAGAATCATCATACTAATCCATTGTCAGTAATGACAGGGACCAGAACTTGCTGAATATTCCCTTTATTAGCTTAATCTATCTCTTTCTTCCCTGCTTCACTCCCCTATCACCGGACATGATTTTTTTTTTGTGGACATTCTTATAGGAATGTTTGATGTTTGCATTTAAAAATAGATTAGCCTATTTGCTACATAATTATTTTTGTGAAATTAATCTGTGAGAGCATGAGTGGTTTAGAACCTGCATGCAGTCCTTGTTTATATTAACTTTGTAGTTGATCATTAGATAACATGTTAAAATTTTCCCTGATAACTATTCACAGGGTGATGAAGTGCCCCCTCCTCTAACATCATTTGAAACTACTGGCTTTCCTTCCGAGATTTTAAAAGAGGTATGCGTTTCTAGTTCCTTATTCTCTCTGTGTATAGAGAACCTGAGGCGTGGAGCTCTTGTAAGTTAGAAAAACCATGAAAAGTGTTTCTCATGCTAAGTTATGTGATTGATGGAGGTCCAATGTTGAGTTTCAGACTCGTTAATGCTTTTGCCCTCTGTACTTTTTGTCGCAGGTGCGATATTTGCTCCTGCGAGGAGCTAATGTCGTACGCTGTGCTGCCCTCCCTTTGGGGCCTTGCATATAATTTGGAGCGCCCTTATATGGTGGACCATTTTTTTGGGAGGGTTTTCTGAATCGCCCAAGTTCGTGGCTGGGACTGTCATTGGTGATGTTATAGTCTACCACATGGTCCGAACGGAAGAAGAGGCCTCCTCCTGCTCCAGCTTGCATCAGCAAGCATTTGCCGACTGCATATGGGGGATGATGCTTCTTCTGCCATTCACCACTCTATAAGTCCAAAGAAAATCGACCAGAATCTTGAAGCCAGTACCTCAGCTTATGGTCCTTGCTGGGTTTTTGCTTTTTCCAGGTACTCAATGCAGGGTTCTCTGCCCCAACTCCAATTCAGGCACAATCTTGGCCGATCGCATTGCAAAGTAGAGATATAGTGGCCGTTGCCAAGACTGGTTCGGGTAAAACACTAGGTTACCTAATTCCAGGCTTTATCCATCTCAAGCGCAGCTGTAATGACCCTCGACTGGGTCCAACAGTGCTGGTACTGTCACCAACAAGAGAACTGGCAACACAGATACAAGTTGAAGCTGTGAAGTTTGGAAAGTCATCAAGATTTTCCTGCACGGTATGCTATTCATGGTTTCATATGCATGTGTTATGTAGATCTGTTCACATGTATGTGTATTTTCTGGTCCAAAATTATTTGTTAATCTATTTATTAATATATTCTGAGTTTTTATTTTATTTTATTAATGCCTTTTTGTGATGTGACTCATGTTTTCTATGATATGTTGTCTTTCAGTGCTTGTATGGAGGAGCACCAAAGGGTCCCCAGTTAAAAGAACTAGACAGAGGAGCAGATATTGTGGTTGCCACTCCTGGTCGCTTGAATGACATTCTTGAAATGAGGAGAGTTAGCCTCAGTCAAGTTTCTTACCTTGTACTAGATGAGGCTGATCGCATGTTGGACATGGGTTTTGAACCCCAGATACGAAAGATTGTAAAGGAAGTGCCTGCTCGTCGCCAGACCCTCATGTACACAGCAACTTGGCCAAAGGAAGTTAGAAAAATTGCAGCAGATCTTCTTGTCAATCCTGTTCAGGTTAATATCGGCAACGTAGATGAGCTTGTGGCAAACAAGTCAATCACACAGGTCTGAACTCTACCTTTTCTGTTCTGATGTGGCCCAAAAATAAATTTGGACTTTTAACAAATAGATTAGATGTTTTGTCCTTTTAAACTTCCTTCCATTTCAGTGTAACTTAAGAGCAAGAGTATATTCATAAGCATTTGTTTGGTTGAATAACTTGTATGTGTTATGCTCTTTCAGTATGTTGAATTATTGGCACCCTTGGAAAAACATAGACGGTTAGAGCAGATATTGCGGTCACAAGAATCTGGATCAAAGATTATTATTTTTTGCTCAACCAAGAAGATGTGTGATCAACTTGCTCGCAACCTAACCCGCCAATTTGGAGCTGCTGCTATTCATGGTGACAAATCTCAGAGCGAGAGGGATTATGTTCTGAGTCAGTTCCGAACTGGGAGGTCTCCAATACTTGTAGCTACTGACGTAGCTGCTCGAGGACTAGACATTAAAGATATCAGGTTAGGGACTGTCCCTATATATTGTAGCTAGAATGTTTGTATTGATTACACACTGTGGTCTTATTAATTGTTAAGTTATTTAGCTTCAGGGAAATTGTATACAATACAGTTATAATATCTTGATTCCTGAGCCCGGCTGCATGCTGTATTTCTTTGGGATGTCAGCAAATTTTGAAAAAAATTACCTTTTCTTCTCTTAGGCTATGTTTATTTGAAAAGCATTTTTAGTTTTCCATGTTTGGTGCAACTTAGGAAAACCAGTCAAAGGAATGTTTTCCAGAAATTGAAAAATTATGCTTTGTTTGGGGGAATTTGTTTTCCCCTCTCCACAAAGGGAAAGCGTATCCTAAAGATTCAATAGCTTGAAGAACCTGCAAAAAAATTGTATTTTTCAAAAATAGTTTGTTATACCAATTTTATTTTTCAAAAAAGGTAATATGAAGTTGATTTCTGGTTCATGCCAAATACTGGAAAACATTGTCCAGCGGTTTTCACATAACATAGCCAAACATCATGGATATTTTGTTTTCTCGGAATAATTTCCATGGAATTTGTTTCCAAAATCAATTGGTTTTCTGGCAAACAAACTGAGCCTACATTTTGCCTCTCCAATCGTATTTCAGTCCCGGCCCTCAATTGTCTTAGTATTCCTGCATTGAATTAATCAGAAAGCAACCTAAGTTTTAATCAAAATACCTGATAAATTTATGCAAAGATTTGTAGAACTTTCTGAAAAAAGTGTTTGGAAAGATTTTTCATTAGACAAAGCTTTGGACATCTTTATTTGCATCGCTTACACTAACTAAATGAGAATTCTAGGAGTTTCAAGTCTTTATTTGGAAGCACATGTGTCTTCTGCATCCCATTGTGTGCCCTTTTGTGCAATGGCTGCCAGTTTTTTGCTCATGCAGAAGCTTTTTATATCTTGATTCCATCATTCTGTCATTTGGATTTTCTATACCAGCTAATGTTTGTATGATGAACTTAGAGGAATATATTATGAGTTGTCCAAACGTCATTGATACCATACATGTTTTTTCACATTTCCTGATTTTCTTGTCTGAGTTGACAAGATAAATCACTATGGTAATAATTAGTTTTGAATTTGTTTCAGAGTGGTTATCAATTATGACTTCCCTACTGGAGTGGAAGATTATGTTCACAGGATTGGGAGAACTGGGAGGGCAGGGGCCACTGGAGTGGCCTACACATTCTTTGGTGACCAGGATGCAAAGCATGCTTCAGATCTCATCAAAGTTCTGGAAGGAGCAAATCAGCAGGTCCCTCCAGAGATACGTGATATGGCTTCACGTGGTGGTGGGGGGATGGGAAGGTTTAGACGTTGGGGCTCTGGCTCTGGTGGTCATGATGGGGGGCGTGGTGGACGCAGTGATTTTGGTTATGGTGGAAGGGGTAGTTGGGGAATGTCCAACTCCTCTTCTAGCAGACCAGAAAGAGGTGGAGGCCGTGGAAATGACCATGAGTCGCGGGACAGGTACATTGGCTAATTTGAATTATTCATAACTTTAAATATCTTATTTTCATTTGGGCTACCTTGGAAGTATGAAGTGATTTTACAGAAATGGGAACTTGTTGCATCCAGCACAGCATTTCTTTTATTTAAGTTATTCCATTGTACTAATAATGATTGTAACATTGTTTTTTTTTTTGTTTGTCTTTTGCAGTTGCCTTATTTTTTTGTTTTCTTTCAACTCCATGGCAATCTGTTTTTTGCATTTAGGTTCTTCATGGTTTTAATAAATGACCTTTGCGTTTTGCTATCATAAGAACTGTTTTATGTACTTTATTTGGGTTAAAGTTGAATTTGTGAAGATGCAAATGAATTCCCAGCTATTACTGCTGTTCCTAGTGTTGTAACGGTAGGAAATGCCTTTGATACTTGTGGACAGGTATGATCGGGGATACGGTGATGGACATGATAAAGGCCACAATCACAATCGGAGCCCTGACAAGGGATCAGGTTGGAGTGATCGCAGTAAAAGTTGGAACCATGATAAAAGCCATAGTCGGAGCCCGGACAGGCATGATAGGGCTCCACCAGTGCGCAGTTTTCACCAGGCAATGATGGAAAAGGGTCGGGCATCCATCCCTGGTCAAATTCAGCACGAGAGGTCTCGATCACCTAGTGCTGGTGGTGGTGGTAGCAGTTTTCACAAGGCAATAATGGAAAGGGGTCGGGCATCCCCACCACGTCAAGTCCACCGCGAGAGGTCTCGATCCCCTTATCATGGTGGTGGTGGGAATTTCCACAAGGAAATGATCGAACAAAGTCGGCCATCCTCTTACCATGCCCAGCAGCAGCGGGGGAGATCACCAAGCAGTGGACATGATAGAGGATTTAATGCTGGGCCTCGTTCTTATGTTGGAGAAGAAGAGGAGGAGGGAATGATTCCAGCTGATGAAGATGGCATGATACCTCCAGATGATAATGGCATGTTTCGAGGAGCAGAGGAAAAACGCCACTGATCTCCTTGATGATGGTTTTGCTGATAGTAGATGTGGTCCGTTTTGTTTTGTTTTGTTTTGTACGGTTCCTTTTGGTGGTTCCTTTTGGTGCAGCCGCTGAGAGCAGCAGGGGAATCGTAGCCATAACAAGGGGAGTAAAGGTGGGTAGTTGATTTTTGGTGGATGTGCCCCTTAATTCTAAACAATGAAAAACTTTAACCGGAAGTCCCTTTCTCAGAGATTCTGTTTAAATGTATGTAACGTAACAAGCTATGAATTTTATAATGTATTTTCTGTACAACTCTGCAACCATAATCCTTTTAGTTAATCTTCTTGAGCGTTTGGTGGAAAGTGTTTGAACAGTAATCCTTGATCTCTGTATTTCTGTGCTCGTAATGTCGTTTATGCGCTTGACTAGGAATGATCAGCAGAATCATTATTAATTGCTGCTGGAGTCTCAAAAATGAAACACTCATTTGAGAAAATCATCTCAGTTCATGCTCTTGGATGTCCGTCGTCTCCTTCCTCTCCATGACAAAATCTCTCAGCTCATTCAGTTTTGTCCATGAAAAAAAATCATGCTTCTTTCGAGGGCCGAAATTGGTTTGTCTCAACGGATCCTTTTTCAAACAAATTTAACGAGAGCCGAAGGCAATGAAAGCTAAACTTAAATGCCTGCCTTTGAAGGCCTAGAGGTAATGAAAATGTTAATTAGCAGCTGCAAGATTACCAGTCTTCTTGAGCAGGAGTCAACATGGAGTGATAACTAATCCTAACATAATTAAGCTAAAACTTAGGGCATTAACCACAGAAAGAACCAAAATAGTTGGATGCCTTTACATGACCAAAGATTAGGCTCACCTTTAATAAGACAATGAATGGAGAGTGATTCCAATAGAAGCTACCTAGGAAAGGCATTAAGTATTCGGTTACAGAAGGAGAAGGAGGTGCCTTTTGTTCTCGCCTCCCCTCCCCTCCCTCCCCACAAATAGTTTTATCATTTTATGTATTAAAATAATATTTTTTATTTTTAAAAAATAATTTTTAATATTAGCACATTAAAACAATCTCAAAACAATCTAAAAATACTAAAAAAAATTAATTTTAAAATATAAATACAAAGGGGACTGCTACTGGAGTTAGAAAGATTATAAATGAGATATAACTAGTCATGTAATGTAAGGAAAGGTGAAGCAATCTCAGTCCCTTCTTCTTCGCCCAGCAACTTTAATCAGCAAATATCAAGTAATATTATAAAAAAAAAACATTTATGGCAAGAATTGTTAGCAAAAAATAAATAAAATAAAATTAATGGCCGAAGGATTTGTCCACGCCACATAGATGGTAAGTGCACTCACTAACTTACCATCAGGGCAAGGCCTTAAACCTCATACCAAATTGTAAGCAAATGAAATCATACATGCATGCATGCATGCATACATACATACGTGTGTGTTCAGACAATTGATGAATTGAACTATATATGATTTATTTACTTGTAAAATTATATAAACTAGATTTTAGAAGAAACGAAAGGGCCTTACATGGATGCCACGTGTCCTTCAAAGGATTTTCCTAAGATACAAACCTTGTGAAGACATGGTGATCATCAATATTGCAAAACAAAATAAAACAACAAATAATCTCACAAAATAAATAAATAAATAAATAAAATAATAAAATTCACCGATAGCAATAGAAAAAGAGAGCTAAACAGTCACTAACAAGAAGCAATAGTAACCCTTGAATGTAGTATCATCAAAGGCTAGAAATCAGCCAAGTGTACACCAACCCTCTCTCATTTCACCAATAAAGCCCCTAGAAATCAACATTAACCAGCCTCCCTTCCTATTGCTCTCTCTCTCTCTCTCTCTCTCTCTCGTTTCTATTCTCTCTAGGGCCCTGGCTAGTGGCTACCCTCTCTACTGCATGGAGCTTAATACAATGCTGATAGATGAATTTCCTTTCCTTTCAAGCCTTCTCTCTGAATACAACTTGAATCCAGAGGGAACTAATGACTTTTCCCTTGAAGAGGCTCTCTCTTCCAAGGGCCTTTTTTACAATTTTCACCATCCTGGTTATGGCCACCCCACCAATATCACTCCCCCCTGTCTTGATCTTGATCATTTTACCATCGAAGGCTCCTCGCAGAATCCGTTTTCTGGAATTTCAGGAACATGCATCGACCCTGCTCGCCTTGATTCGTTGGCAAGTGGCTTCTCTAGTCATGATCTCAATGCTTATACACCCACAGTAGTACCTTTGTTGCCTGCAGGTTGTGGAGATAGGCTATTGCATGGCTTACAAAGAGAATCAGTTCGGGATCATGATTATCAGAAAATATCTGGAGCTCGCTCCTTGAATCAAAAGGAGATGAAGGAGCAACGCGGGTTTGAAGAAATCGGACGGACGAGGACCGCTAACAATGGGGTATCCACAGATGAGGCCTCATGTGTGAGTACTGAAGATTCTAAGCATCACAGGCAAGTTGATCATCATAGGAAGGCCAAGAAGTTGCTACTGGAAAAAGACTCCAAAGTTCATAAGAAATCTAAAGTTATCAAAGGCCAATGGACTCCTCAAGAAGACAGGTAGATAGGATTCTCACTTTCTCTTGCTGTTTCTTTTCATTGCTTATGAATTAGGGTTCTTGCACATGTCCGCTATGTGTTATCAGTACTTGAGCTAGAAGGACCTGACTTTGTGAATCTCTAATGGTAGACTATTAGTGCAATCGGTGAAGCAGTATGGAATAAAGAAATGGTCTCAAATTGCAAAGATGCTGGAGGGCAGAGTAGGGAAGCAGTGTAGAGAGAGATGGCATAACCATTTGAGGCCAGACATCAAGGTTTCTCCGCCCTTTTCATCCATTTTCTCCTCTCTCATCTCTTGGTAGTTATAGATATAAATATATTACCTTCCTTATACATGGCCAATTAATAGCAATATTATAACTACATTTATGCACCTACTAAATTCACATAGTATATAAATACTCTGATCTTATAGATAAAACGCTGAATTTACCTTCGATTTTATAGAATTATCGAGAAAAAAGCTGTTATATTTATAAAATACAGTCTCTCCATCTTGCTTTAAGGTCCTTGTTGATATAGCATACAATTTCAAATTTGGTTCGCTATTAAAGTTGTGACAACGCATTGACATGCATAGTAACTGAGTGTCATGAGTTGTCACAACATAATAACTCGTCGAAGCAAATCTTACATCAACGATAATGAGTAATGCTACTGTTACTTTTTTTTATTTTATTTTAAAATGTTGAAATTACCTTCCATTTTTGGAGAAATAATGAGAAAAAAGGTGGTATATTTATGAAAGACAATTCTAACGTTAATTTTATTTTAAGTGTACGTCTTTCCACCAACATCCCGCGAGAATAAATCATAAAATCTCATATGTGGTCTCCTAAGGAAGTAGTGACAACGCATCGACATGCATGATGACTGAGCGTCAAGCTGGATTAGAACTTACTGAAACAAATCTTATCTGGAGGATAACGAGTGATGCTCTTGCCACCCTTTAAAATAAACATATATATATATATATATATATATATATATATATTAAAACCATCTTAAATTCTAGAGAATTAAATAAAAAAAATAGGTGGTATATTAATAGAGAAATGATGCATGCGTGATATAGCTTCGATTTTAGTCTTCAAAAAAGAGAACATATCGGTTAATTAGAAAATTATTATGAAATCTCAACTTTAGATGACTGCCATCACATGCATGGTTAATTAGCTTCTCTACTTGCTTTGATTTCTCCATTTGAATATATATACGTTTGTAGCTATAACCCTAGCTTGGTTCTATGGTATTTGATCGATTACATGTATGTGGCCATGCTTGTGCTTGAATGAAGCTCTATGATTTTAATTGCTATCTGGACAGAAAGGCATAAATTCCTTCCAATACTTGACATTGCGTTGTTTTCCTTCTAAGCACCACAATATGCATAATAGTAATGTCATATCAATATACAATTCATCCAACATGCAGAAAGATGCATGGAGTGAGGAAGAGGATGAGCTACTAATCAATGCCCACAAAGAGATTGGAAATAGATGGGCCGAGATTGCCAAGAGATTACCTGGAAGGACAGAGAACACCATAAAGAATCACTGGAATGCGACCAAGAGAAGGCAATTTTCAAGGCGTGAATCTGGAAAGGACCTGGATTCTAAAAGCACCCTCTTGCAAAGCTACATTATGATGGTGACTTCATCTTCATCAACTCAAGAAAATAACGAGGAAGAGAAAACTGAGGACGTTAATTCCAATTCACCTAACCAAAACGAGAGCCCAGGTTCATCCTCGACAGATTTGGAAAACCCTGATGGACATGGCCATAACAACGAGGCATCCAAGTGGTCTTTTGACACAAACTTGTTTAATGATAGTTACGGGTTTATGTCCTTCCTGGAAGAGATGCCTTGCAGCTGCGTGGTTGATGAGAGCAATATGGAGTTTGAGATATCGGGATTGGATAGTTTGATGAAGGGTGCCGAGGTGAAGAAGGAGATGGATTTGCTAGAGATGATCTCCCAAGGAATTAGTCACTAAGCTTTTCTTCTAATTAATTGCTGTCAGCTGCATACAAAGAGACTCTTCTTCGCGAAAATCTTCATGGTCACGAGGGTGTAATTAAGTAGTGGGCTTCATTTCTTTTTTCCAGTGGAATGCTTTCAATGCTTGTTTTCTTCCTTGCACCAGCAATGCTTTTAGGCTTGTTTTCCCCAACTTTTTGGAATTAGGAAAGTTCATGGACTAATTTGTAGTGGATACATGTTTTCTTCCTTGCACCAGCAATGTTCTTAGATATATATTTCCTTTAGGTCATTTCATAAGTTAGCAAGCTTCAAATTCGTGGAATATACATGCTAAAAGTCTAAAAAACATCTAATTACCATGGAGGGAATGTCTGACAGTTTAACAAATCCCTCATGAAATCTAAATTTCTCAAGTTATGCGACTAGGGGAGCTAGCCAGCCCTCCTGACAGTTTAACAGAGATATTGTTTGTTATTTGTCTCTATATCACTACCAGCTATATAACTAAAAGATTTTACATGAGGGACCTCTTAAGAAATTCCATATACCCAATCATCTTATTTTTAGATATGTTTAAAATATTAATACTTAGATATGATTTAAAAATATAAAACCATGTTATTAAACATCATTAGTAATCATACTACACTATCAGAAAATTAACAACTATAAACGGAAACACTGAAATAATGTTTTCGTCGGTAAATTGCAATGAATTTTGCATACAAAATATTCTCTTGCTATATTCATCGGTAAATATCGACAAAAATATTCCTTGAATATATATCAAAGGAATTACAGTGGGAAAAGAAAGAATTAAAACAAAGTCAAAAAGTACAATGATGTGTCATTTATACCGACGGTATTAATATCGTCCGTAAACTCGTTGGTAAACTGCTCACTTTTTTCTAACACTGTTCATTATGTCAATTACAAAAGATATCATCGATGGATTAATTTCGTCAGTATTTTCTAGAGAGCTCTGTAACTTTTCACTTTTCAATTGTACTATTAAATATTGTTCTTTACAAATAAAATCACCAACGGATTGAAAAGTCATCGGTGGTATTTGAGGGATTTCTATAAAAAATTTATTAAATTAAAATTTTAAATTAAATATTACAGACGAAATCACTGACGAATTGAAAAGTTGTCAGTGATATCTGGGGGGTTTCTGAAATTTTTTTATTAAATTGAAAATTTTAATTATATATTACAAATGCAATCACCAATAGAATGATTAAAAATATTAATATTTAATTATCTGTTGGTAAAGTGTTCTAATAAAAAGACTAGAATCCCTCATTTCATAACCAACATGCCGCTTCTTCTTCTTCTTATGTAAAAGACACCAACATCCCTTTCTTTCTTTTTCTTCTCTCCTCAACTTCTTGTCTTCTCTTCTCCTCTACGTTCAAGTATGGCTTTTCATTTCTTCTTCTTTTCTCTTCTTATTTTTTTTTAATTAACATACTTTATGAATTTATTTTTTCTTTTATCTTCTTAGCTTCACTCACAATTATATTAAGGTAAGATTTTTATTTTTTCTTATTTTTTTGTGTTTTTTTTTGCCATTATATATATATATATATATTTTAATTCTTTTGTTCTTAATAATTGTATGAATGTTGTTGTAGGATTTGTTTTTACATATGAGATCAATTTTGTTGGATTTTTTTTTTCAATTTTCTTCTTTAATTTCAATTAAATTATTTTATTTGTTGCTGGATTATGGGTTCTGAAATAGGTTATCTAGGTTAGGTGGAAAGTTTTTTTAGTTGATTTATTTATTTGTTGATGTTGTTTATTTTTTTGTGTTATTTATTTGCGGCAAATCTATTTGAGTTGATTTTTGTCTTCTTTTTTCCAACTAACTCAGTTCCTGAGTATTATGGAGTGTTGATTTATATTAATTTAAGTATTTTCTACTTTTTTGAAATAGATTTTTTAAAAATATTTTTAAATAATTACCAACGATGATATCGACGGATTAAATCTGACGTCGGTATATTCCAGAGAATCAAAAAAGAATTTCTGCAAATGTCATTGTGCCACTGTTTTATCATACATAGAATTGCATACGGTATTTCTATCGGCTACATGGTAAAATTTCCAAGGAAAATACCAACGGACTAAAACGGGTAAAAAAAAAATTGGCGCGTTTTTCCCGATAGTAAATCCATCGGTAATTTTACTATCGACACACCAAAAATTACCGATGAGAGTTTTACCGATGAAACATTTCCATCCGTGAGCCCGTCAGTAAATTTATTACTAACGAATGAGAATATAAATACCGACAGAAAATTCTATCGGTATTTCTAAGAATTTTGATAGTGTTAATTAAGGAATTTACTTGTTTATAGAGTAAGATTTTGTTAAAATGTAAATGATGAATAATGAAGCTTGTTTTATAAGGTTTATAAATAATTATATATATTAATAAAAAAATAATAAAAATGCCTTATCAGGTGATAGGGTGGGTGAATTCTTCATCGTACCTGGCTTTCACTTGACCCATTTTCACCTTGTCACCATAACCTAACTCTGAATCACCATCTTTCTTTTGTAACTTACACCTAATCTAATTTTGAAAAGCTTTGTAGGTACAATGAAGAGTTACCAGTGACGTCAAGATCTAATTTAGTTTTATGTTTCTGGAACCTTAATATTTATTTTTGAAATCTGCCTGTTGGTCTTAAATATATAAGAGCATCTATATTTTGATGACTTTATTCAAACATAAGATAGGTTTAACCTATAATTTTTAGATTTATTATAATCAACAAGGTTTTCAAAACCTACCCAGTCATCCAATCAAAAAACAAAGAAGGTCAAGGGTTACACGCTCTATTGGAACAAAACATGGCTTCAATCCAAATCAAATAAATAAATAGTTTAATATTTCAAATACATGAAAAAAAAACATAATATACACACACTAAAAGAATTGGGATGGTAGTCACTATTCATTTTCTTTTTAATGAATTATGAGAGTTTTATAAATTAGTTGTTATAGCCAATATAAGAACATGACTTGCTTAACATAAAAGAGAAAATAAAATATCAAATTAGTCAAAAAACATACTTACAAAGCAATACCTTTAATCATAATCATAATCATACTTTTATAAGTCTCTAAATAAAAGTTATAACCATGCAACTAAATTAGCTTGTTTAAGAACTCATTGGCTAAATGATCCGCAACATGACTCTTCTTTCTATGAACATACTTAAAAATCACAGAATGAGCAAATTGCATGTAGTGGGAATATCATGGAATTCACCTTGCAAGCACCATGACCACATGATGTTTTCTCCTTTAATCCAAGTAATAGCATTATAAAGATCAAACTCTATATAGTCCATTGATTTGAAAAAGCACAGATGCAATAAGTACTTAAAAGCAGTGCCTTTTGAATTGCCAAGATCTCATTTTCACTGGAGTTCATATTACCTGTATAGCAAGAAAAAATACAAAGAAATTTATCTTCATGATCTCTTAGAACTTCACCAATTCTTGATGGCTTTAGATTGCTATTTGCAGACACGTCAACATTCCATTTTAGCATACTTATAAAATGAGGTATTCAAGATGAGTCATTTCTCATTGTTGTCTTATAATTAGTCCATATAAAAAAATTGTTTGATGAACGTAGTAAATCTAACCCACTATAGCAGAAACTTCCATAATTACATTTCGCTCAAATTGTAACCCAATGAAAAAGAGAATAATACAAATCATCCTAATTTCTTTATTCCTCATTAAAAATCAGATTATTTTGAGCATTCTAAACAAACCAAACTATACCAAAGAAGAACAAAAACCATACTCTTTTTTTTTCATAGATCCAACTACTACGCCATTCCATAATAAAAACAAATCATCTAGAGACTACCCACTATTTCCCTAACTAATCTACCAATCAAGATCATAACATCTAAACCATATCACAATACAATACAATATTATTCATAGTTTCTGTCTTCTTTTTACAAAATGGGTAGATTAAATCATCCTCTTATAACATTCCTTTTCGATGTAAAAAGTCTTTTGTAGATAATTTATTGAAGATAGCAAGTAATATATGAATATCTACCTTTAGTGGAGCACAATAGTACCATATATCTAACAGAAATGGTTTTTCCCTTGGTAAAATAATTGACTAAAAAAAAAGGTGTAACTCTTTACCGAAATAACATTTTTGGGTCTGGTCTCCATACCTTCTTATAAATAACATGTTGGCTTAAAGAGACCCCTAATAGCAATTCAATAATTCATCTTCCTTTACCTTTTCTTAGTCTCATAGTCTTCTCCTCCATGATAAGGACCTGTCCAACTGTTGTCATTCCAGGTTCCCATATCTGAAATCTTAGCATTTGGATTTGGATTTCCACAAACTACATAAAGAGTAGGAAATCCAAACATGAGAGTAGAATCACCTAAATATTTTGAAGTCCAAAATAAAGTGTGATTCTCATTTCCTATAACCATTGATATTTCATTTTGAAGTCTAAAAAAATAATCTTCCATACCGTTGATGGTTGTACAAACACCACTTCAAATAGCGGAAAGATTTCTTGAGAATTTTAGAAGAAGCCCACTATTTTTAGATTGATATTTCATATTTATAAAATTCCTCCCAGCTATTCTGACATCATTATTAAATCACCATAACCATTTAAATAACAATGCCTTGTTTCTTTTTATCAAGATAGATCGCACTCCCAAACCACCTCTACCTTTTACCCTAGTAAGAAAATTTCAAGCTACCTTATTAACCTTTTGTGTACTTACATCTGCACTCACAAGAATATCATTTGCATGAATTCAATCTTCTTCACTAATCTAGAAGAAATTTTAAATAAGGACATATAATAGAATGGAAGGTTAGACAACACAAACTTTAATAAACAAAGCTTTCTACCTATTAAAAGAATCTTGCATTTCCAAGACCTAAAATAAGATTTAATCTTATCCATAAATGGTTTTCAAGTGAAACATAGCTTAAATTATCTACTAGTAGAAAACCCAAGTATCTTATAGGCAAACAACTTGAGTTACATCTCAAAGATTCAACCACTCTTTTAGTAGAGTACAAATCACATTACATCATTCAAAAGACTTTTATAAAAGTTAATTTTCAAACCTTATCATAAATGAAACCAATTAAGAATTATTTTAATATTCTTAAGAACTTCCATACCATGTGGACAAAATATCATTTTATCCTTAGTATATTAATTAAAGTAGCGTTGCTTGTTGAGAAGAATTATGAACTCCCTGAATATAGCCTACTAGCCATTTCTTGACTAAACAAAATCACTAATCCTGCAACAACATTGTTAAACAGAAATGGTGATATAGGGTCCCCTTGCTGAATTCTCTTCTGCATCATAAACTCATTGGATGATGAATCATTGATGATAACATAAAGATTAGCTATTGAAATACTTGGATAATTTTTCCAAAGGAAAATCATGCAGCCTTTGGCTTTGTCTTCGACTTCACCCGCTTTGCTCTTGAATACAAGAAGACTCCAGCAAGGGCCATAGCAGTTCCTGCAGTTGATCAAATCACCAGAAGGTCCATGAATTAAGAAACAAGAAATATCTTCAAATAGTTTACTTACTATGGAATGTGAAGGAGGGATACTCTATCATGCTATATAGCGCATTGTAGTTTAAAGGACCTCTCTCCTTGAACCAAGAAAGAAAAACTTACCAATGGAGTTTATGGGCGACACAGGAGTTTGAAAGAAGATGACTGATGAGACTATGACCACCACACGCTTCACGCAATTTCCAACAGCATGTGTGACAGGATCTACCATCTGTAATATCATGTAGGAGACCTGCAAGGAAATCAAATAAAAATAATCAATGGCATAGGCAGTTCAGTCGTCACTTTGGAGCTGATTCGGCCCGGATTGCGGTGAGACTACTGTAGACATAATCTATGACAGGATTTACCTCTGCTTGCTATTAGCAGATAGATTTTATTGGTTAAGGGTTGATTACCATATTTTTCATTCTTCTGTTAAACAACTACAATCCCTATAGTTATTCATTCCTGAGCAGTGGCTGGGATGTTGAGAGTTATATATGAAGCTATGATAAATAATGGATACAAAGCAGTAAGAATATCACTTGTTGATAAGAGTGGAAGCAGAATCCGGCGAGAAGAGATCTTATGCATAGCTCTTTAACATTCAACCCTTGGTTTGCCTGAAACATGAAGAAAAGAAAACATCATGCATCTTGCCGGTGGCTTTTGAAGAATCAAACTATGATAGTTTGGAGTCCAGGTTAACTAAAAACTGTATGTATACTACTCACAGCAGACTGCAGGTATGATGGAGTAAACTTAAAGCCTTCCATGAAAATAGCAGCAGGAACCAGCAGGATAAAAGAAATGATGGTTATGACAGAGAAGAGATTGATGTTGTCCAAAGTTTCCTATCAAGAGCAAGGTGCTGCTGATTACGGGCCAAATCAAATTGACCGTAATAAACAATTCAAGTAGCAGAATTACTAGCATAAGTTTAGAGAAATTAGGTTTGAAATTCTTATTCCTGCAAAGACCTCCCGCCTCTTACCTCTTTGTTAACCATCAACTTTTTGCTAAATACATTTCGTGACTGGTTAGTCACATTGGAAGCCATTGCACTACAGAAACCGATCCTGTTCATGTCAAAATAGCTAATCATACTCAAAAGCAGGTAAAACATGGACTCGAAGATCAGTTATTTTAGACAAATCTAATGCACTGAGTCCTTAGTTCACCCAAAAATAAATAAAATTACTTTCTTACCAATTAAAAGAGACCTCAGTTAATGATGCCAAGCCTACTCCACCTACTAGTGGCACAAGGGAGGAAAGTACCCAGAAAGCAGGCGCCTGTTCCCAGAGTGAGAAAACTAATCATTTTGTCTTACAAAATAGACTTTATAACTGTGTTGTTGTATGAAAAACAAAAAATGAAGATAATAGCACGAACAGAGGCAGCTTAAAACATTTAGGGACAGCACAAACCGCTTAACCGTAAATTCATTGCCACTGAATTAGGGAGCTTTATGCTTCTTTCTGACTACACCCCAGGAGGGTTTTATTTTCCAGGACAGCATACACTGAGTTTCAACTGGGGAATTACTACCTCTTACAGTTTCATTAATATGTATGAACTACAATTGAATGAATATCTACAGCCTTACACTTTTTTGAATTTGGACGCCTATTATTCTTATGGTATTGGCAAACGAGCATTAATCTACAATTTGGGTTCCTAAACAAGGAATTTTACAGCAGCATTATAGCCCCAACGAAAATGTTTTCGAAGTTCTGCGAGACACACCTGCAACAGTACTTGTTACATCCCAAAGATCTACAGTGGTAAGATTGTGAAATTCTGATCACAAATCCTTACCTCGCCAAGAAACAATGCAGCAAATAACACTGTGAAAAAGGGTTCCAAAGCTTTGATTGTATGAGTGAATGAGACAGCAACCTTTCCCAGACTAACATTAGTAAGAAGGTTACCAAATGTGTGTGCTACAGCCAAAGGTAGGATTGCTAAAATCTGCGAAGAGAACGCGATAAGTGACAAAATAAACAGAAGCAATATTGATTCTTCAGTCCGATACCAGCAAGTACCTGTGGACGAGTAAGCTTTGGTCTGTTGCAGAGATTTAGTGCCCACATTATGATGATCATCACAGTCCCACAGCCAACTTGGAATGCTGTAATTGTTGCTGGAAATGGATACACCTTCAGAACCTACAACAAAGAATAGAAAACAGATTCTTTCACTCTTCTCAAATACTGGAATGGAGATGAAAGGAAAACTAGAAATATTCACCTTTCCATACATTTGCTGTATATATTATTATATTTATGTCTTGTTCATTTCCTGAAGAAGAATATCTCTATACTGACTAAATAGTTAATTATAAGTGATGAACCATTAAAAAATCACAATTTCGCTTCCTTAGTATCCAGTTTTGTAGCTTTGAGAGCACAGCTTTTCTTTGTAGAATTAATTATATTATATATTAGATGATAGCACGGTGACATAGAAAAGACGAAGCGTCACCACTTAATCAGAAAGACATAACCAAAACCATACAAGGTATATATAAATATCAAAAAATAAAAACAAGAATGACAAATCAATTTCACGAGGTGAAATGAAATGACATACAGAGAGAGAAATGTAAATGAACCTGCTTGTTAAAAATGTTGAAGTAGATATTCAAAAGATACCAAATTCCAAACATAGCACCTAGCTGCATTGTCCTAGCCGCATCACTTGATTTCTCAAATTCACCAGTACTGTCAGGAACTGAGGCAGCCCGGACCTTGATACTGCCATATCCATGATTTCGACAGATAAATGCAGAGATTCGAGTATTGCAACTCAAACAATAACCTGACAGGGAAGTTTTTCGACGAGAGAAGCCATGGCAGCAAATAGTGTCAAGCGGTTTTAAAGAAGGGAGGTTAATACATGGGCTAAATCCGGGGCTAGAGTGACCATATAAAGGTTTTTGTGGTCTAAGAACTGGGGTTGAAAGAGACAGAGATAATGCCGTGCTCAGCATTTTGAAGTGGAAGAACAAGAGAGAAAAGGAGGGGCAGAGATTCTTAAGCGTTGCATGAATAGTACAAAAGTCTTGGTTTTGTTCTTGGCACCTTGTTTAATAGCAGTTGCATTTCAAGTTTTTACTGGAAAGTGAAGTTCTAGGAACTAGCCATTGTTCAACGAATCCTTCATTTTGTAGCTTGTTATCTTAGCTAAAACTTTGACCATCCCATCAGAGTTGATTAACAGAGAAAGAAGTTAAATCAATATTTGTACTAAAGTAACGCTCCCATCTGCCCGCTACTTGAAGAAATGGATTGGCTGACCGAAAGGAAATAAAGATCTAGAATTGGATAATAGCTTTTACAGATAGCATGCACTGACGGGCTGCTGTTACTGTCGGGCGAATCAGTGATGGGAACTAAGAGGTTGACTTAAAGAGAAGATTTGTTTATTAATGGTGGATTATTGTGGTTAGTCATTTTATAATTTTAATGGTGGTAAGCAAGAGTTTCGAAATGAATGGACGATACGAATTTCAAGTTTCACAAGTAGGAAACTTGCTGAGACAAACTTGTGGCTTGCAGTACTCCATTTTGAGACCGGCTACTATCATGGACAACGATCATGGACCACCAGCCTTGGACAAGATTGACATCTCACAGTCGATTTCCGGGAACTTTACTCCGACGTAGATCATCTTTCTTGACAAGGGCTACTTAATCTTCATTTTCTTCGGGGGAAAAAAATGGAAAACTTGAATTAAATTGATAAGTTACTGCTAGATGCCATACTTAATTGAATCAAGTGGCATTTGCATCCCCACGAGAGTGGATGATTTTATTATAATAATGTGATATTTAGTGGTATTATTATATTTATGTAAATATATTTTTATTATTAATAAAAATTTAATTTATTTTTTATATTTATATAATATTAGATTAGTGAATCTAGAGTAAAGATAAAATTTATAAGATAAAATGTTTTGCAAATGAAATTACAAAATTGTTATAACTACGAGGTTCTTATTGCATCATAGCATTTTTTTAAAAATATTCTTGATTAATATTCTCTTAAATATTGGACATTTATTATAGCCATAAAAACTTGTACATATTATGCTCTTTCCTTTATGAAAAAAAAAACAATTATTCTCAGAAGCTGATGTAGGTGCTTGTCATAAAACATGTACACTGAATTGACCTGCATAAGAATTTCATGTAGAGCTATTTCTATAGAAAGGCTTGCGTGATGGTTATGTAAGTGATTCTTAAATTTAAAATCACTAGATTATCTTATATAAAGAATGTTATGTTTTGATTCTATTACATGTTATCTTAATAGAGATAATGAAATAACAGATATTAGTTAAAATATAAATTATATAAAGGTACTTGAGTGATCAAGTGATGATTTATCACCCTATATAAATTAGTGAAAATATTTTATCTATTCTCAAATAGTATTGACTAAGAAATCGTTGGCCAAGATGGGATGAAATTTGAAAGAGTTTCAAATCTTATTCAAACGATCAATGGCTATTATGTAGATAACAAACATGATTTAACATTACAGACATACTTCATACTTTAATATTAAATTGAAACGTCATTAATGAAAAGATATTAATTACATTAAAAAACAGGTTACTGAAAGGTTAAATTAAACCATTAATAACTTTTCTAATATTTGAAGGATCATGACACATTACTAGACAATGAATCTGATCTTTAAATATAAATTAATCAATTATTTAATTGATAATAAATTAAATTATTAAATTTATTTAATTCTATTTAATTAGAATTAGAATTTATATTTTGACCAACATATTAGAAACCTAATGGGTCACATACATTAAAAACCATTAGTTAGAAATTAAATTGAGATGATTTAATTAAATACGACTTTATTAAAATATATTTTAAAAATTTAAGACTAAGAATATAATTAATATAAGGATTATATTTTTAGACCTAGAAAAATCAAGTAAGAACTTGATTGAGTTAATTTCTAAAATTGCCATGAATTAATATATGGATATTATTAAGGGGAAATTGATATTTTTCTAATTTATAGGATTTTTTAGATTTCTCTATAAATAGTAAGTTATCCCTCTTATTTTTTAAAAGGTTATCTGTTAGACAGAAAAACTACAAAAACATAGAATTAAAACTAGCACTATAGATATAATAATCCCTCTCTTTGAAATAGGAATATAGAAGATTTCTCAAGAGTAGTTCGTGTAGATTATCGTTGAAAGCTGTATAATTGAACAGCTTGTAGCTTGCCTTTATTGTATTTTTTTTTTCTTTGCCTTATCTTTTTTTTTCTAGGATATTTTTTTGTGTTTTTTTTGTCTATGTATTTATATTTTCTGGAAAAACAATATTAGAAAGATCTTTACATTATTTTCTACTTAAATAAGGATTTTTATGGTAATTTTCTCAATTTTACTTGTACCCCCATTTATTTTTCTTTTCCTCACGTGTATAATCTCCTATCATATGATTTGGTCATTTTTCATCTTAATTATTTTTTCTTTGCTCATCACTTCATTCTCTAATTTTTTTTATTATAAAAACTTATACAAAATAAAACAAAAATGACAATAATTATAAAATGAAGATAAAGTAACTAAATCACATCAAAAGACTTTTTTTGGAAAAAAATATTCTTAGAAATACATAGAAAAATATAGATTATGACATAGCATTTAAATGATATTTTGTACACAAATAATCTCCCCAAACAATTATATGATCGTTTTCAAGTGTCAAATCAATTTTGTGAAAAACCCCACAACATATGAAAATAAAAATTAATTAATGAGTTATTGTAAGTATTATAATTTTATTTCAATTTATTACACATTATATTATTTAATTATTTTATAGGATTTTTTTTTCATGCTAATCAGGCTAAGGTCATTTCTCGTTAATTAATTTGTATAATAGAGAGTCATTTCTCTTTCATGCTTAGATTAGACATTTTTATTATTTTCCTGTAACTTTGTCATACTTCATACCGAGTGTAAATTAATTTTTCTCTTGAGACAATTTTTTATTGGGTTAATGCTTTCTAGCATTCCTGTACTCTTAGTTTAGTATTTAAAAGAAATCGCTATTATTTGTTTTTTAATTTTAATATCAATTTTGTATGTTTTTTTTAATTAATGTAAATGTCCGGATCAGTTTACACGCACCTCAATTAATCTTATGAACCATGAAGTTAACAATTATGTAAGTCTCCACTAATTCTAAAATTATAAAATTTAAATTAATAATTTTTAAAAAATAAATTCAGAATCTAACTAATTAAACTAATTTATACCTTTCATAAACATTTAATACCTACAATTGAAAATAAATTTAATAGATTTCTGAATTTGAGTGGAACCCTTTAAGATCTGGGCCCGACAATTGAAAATAAATTCATGTCTTACTCACTCAATTTTTTTCTATTTTTTGAAAAAAAAAAATTAATTGCAAAAGAACATGAAGTAATTGGACTGAGAGAGGACCATGTTATAAATAAAGTTAAAGATATGGGAATTATAAATAAAATGGGAAGTACTACTTATGTAGTTTTGGTAAACTAGAGGGACTAAGTTAGAAGATTTGGGAGGGACTGCGTTCAGAAAAAAACAAAAAAGAAAATGGGATCACTGTGACCAAGAGAAACTCAAGTGGCTACTGTCTGCTAGGGTTGGTTGTGTTTGGAAGTATAATAATAATTATTTTTTAAAATATTTTTATTTTAAAATATATTGAAATAATATTTTTTTATTTTTAAAAAATTAATTTTAATATCAATAATTTCACACAATAAAATAATTTAAAAATATTAAAAAGATATTAATTTAAAAGAAAAAAATTAATTTTTTTTTTAAAATACTTAAATGTAATGGCAAACACACCCTAAGAAATGTCTGCTGTGCTGATATTATATTCTTTCTCTTTGTGCCTCCGGAACTTTGCTTACAGACAGTCTCTTGTTGGATCCCCAAACAAAACCAAACTGCTTCACGTCTCTTTCTTTTCTGTCAATATATTAATTGTACGTACATTATCATATCATGTATTAAGCCTGCTTATCTTCCAGTTCATAGCCAAACAAAACCAAGCATTCTTTTTTCTTGCTCTGTAAGCACCCTTCTCTTTTGCTTTTTACACTTATTGTCATCTGGGGTTGCTTGAATTGGTTATGCGTGTGTACATCAGTTTTTAAATTTTTTTTTCATTCATTGATTGTGGACTTCTTACTCTTCTAGACTTCTAGTAATTGATTTATAATTATAGCACCAACTCCTAAGTTAATAAACTGAGGAGCCTTGATTACTAGTTTTAAGTAAACAATGAGCTTCATCTCAGTTAATATTTCCATTAGGAGAGAAAGTGAATGAATCCATGTGCTTTGATGATGCAATAACACACAATTCATTTATTAATGATGTTGAAATAATTAGAAATCAAGCATGCATTGTGTGAAATAATCAATTGATTAATGACCAGGAATTGGATTGATGGGGTAACTAACAGTGTGGTCATTCCTTTATCAGAATGCAGCAGCTAATGGTTACTTCCGACACAACCACCCTGAGTTACTGGTTGAACTGGAGGGTCTTGCTTTGTGCAATCTGGGTATTTACGCCTATGGTTGTAGCATTCTTCCTTATACGGAAATATGAATGTTTGGGATCATGCAAAGGAAAAACTCAGCAAGAGGTAGCTCATTCGTTGTGCAGCAATCAACCGTGGAGATCATGTCTTAATCAAATTCACCCTATTTGGTTGTTGGCTTATCGACTTCTTTCCTTCTCTTTGCTTTTGCCGATCCTCATTGCCAAAGTTTCTCGTAATGGATTCGTCATGTTTTATTACTATACCCAGTAAGCTCAATCAGAGAGTGACAGATAGCTTTTCTTAATGGACTCAAAGGACCTTGACCTTGTTTTGATTACGTTTTGGCAATTGATGTTTTAAGTACCTGTTTCTCATTTCTTTCTTTTTGCTAGATGTGCTCTTAAATTTTAACTTGTCTGTTTGAATGTTTTTGGGTGCTTAACAGGTGGACTTTCACTTCTGTTACCATTTATTTTGGGGTATGTGTTTGATTTTGCTTTCTTTATATGCTTCTGTTCAGTACCTCCAACTTTTGACCAAATTCATAATAACACCAATCTTTAATTGGTGCCATGTACGTATTATGATCTTGGCATTTTCTTTTTTAGTTTGGATCACTGCTTTCCATTTATGGATGTTACCTGTATCACAAAACTGGATTTTATGAACCTCATGTCGGGAGAGACACTGAGCAAGGGTATTACATGCCTCTACCTCATGGGGACAGGGCAAATGAACTGGAAAAAAGAAAATCCTCAGAACCCCCAGAGGAAATTCATTCCTCTCAAGCTGCAAGCATTTGTTGTTATCTTTTTCAGGTTATATTCCAGGTACATTTCTTTGTACTATCAAGTAGTTTTAGTGATACAGAGAAGGGCTATAATAAACAAGCTTCATGTCATGTTTCCTTGGTTGGCTACTAGCCTCTAGTTTGTGAATTAAACCTTTTGATCTCTTTCCATGAATCTAAGTTGCTGTTGTTCAGTTGTTCTTTTTAATTGGTATCTGTATGTTTTAGAGATGGTCTTATATTATTTTCTCCACAACTTTATTCTTTTACTTTTCTTCTTCTTTATCTTGCCTTGGTCCAGGTATGCAAGTTTAGCTGGAAAAAAATATAATCTGTGAAAAAATGAATTTTTAATAAATCTTGCAGTTTATCCTTGGCAGGGTTTTGATAAACCTTATCTCATACATATTCCGAGATCTTTAATATTGGTGGGCACAAATTGACTCTTTCAGGGTTCTGATTTCCTGATCCAGAACTTTAAATTTCAGACAAGTTTTAGTATTAATACAGCTATTGGGCATAGATGCTTTTGATACTTCAGTTGTCTGCTCTTCAAAATTTTCCTCTTAGATTGTTTTCTTTTAAATATTGAAAACACTTTGAGGCATGTCATGAGAATATTATAGCTTCATGCAGTTGTTTGTTATCTAATTAGTTTTCTGTTTGATCTCTAATAAACAGATGACTGCTGGTGCAGTGATGCTTACTGATTCTATTTATTGGATCATTATTTTTCCGTTTCTTACCATGAGAGATTACTCACTGGATTTTGTAAGTTCTGTGTTTTAGATGAGCTCTGGACCTGCATTTTCTTTGCTCTTTATTTTGTAGTTCTGTCTGTTAGTTCACTTCATTTAGAACTTATAGATATATACTTTTCTTGCCGCCTTACATTATGATTTGTTGCTTTCAGTTCTTGGCAGCATTATGATTTATGTTGAACCTGGATAAATCATTTTGCATCTATTCTTGTATTTAGCAAATCAAGTAACTGCTGGTCCTTGATTGCTTCCAGACAGATTGATACAAGATAGATTTCCTTTTTATTTGATATATTATATGTAAATCCAATAGCTGATGTTATTCTAATATCATCTGCAGATCTCTTATCACATTTTTAGGCCTCTTTACAAGCTAGCTGCCTTCCGTTTTTATTGATTGTTGAGATAGATAAATATTGTAGGATTATGGTTAGCAAACAAAGAGACACGCTTGGGTTAAATGCACTTGGCTATGTGTTGCTTGATTGCATGGGTTATTAAACACTCCTATTCTTATTTCCTTTTCCTATTTGTGCTTGTTGCGTAGAGGTTGCTAATTTGGCTGGCTTAGTTTGGCAACCTCTGTCTTTACTTTGGTTCTTCCTCATAGTAGGTCTGTACATGAATACAAAAAGGTCTTCGATGCTAAGAGGAAAAGCTTCATGCTTGCTCCCTAAAATGCCTTCATCCCAAGAAATTATTACTCTTAGAGTCGCACTCCCCCCTCTCATATAAGCTAAGCATGTGAACCATCACGAAAATTATCCTGGTCACATGTAGACGAGGCCTCAACTTATACACAATCTAGTTGACTTGACTATAACTACCATTGTTAGGTCTTTTCTTTTATGGAGAAGTAAATTGGACATGCATGGTGTTACATTATTTGTAATGCTTCGTGGTTATGGTGAATCAGCTTCTAATCAACTCTTTTTTATGTTGTTGTTGTTGCTGCTGCTGCTTGTTGTTTGTCAATATGTTGTTCACTGTGCTGCTTGTGCTCCTCTATATCTGAAAAGTCCATGTTTTTCTTCATGTCAGTTAACAGTGAATATGCATACACTCAATGCTGTCTTACTTCTTGGGGACACAGCTTTGAATTGCTTGGTAAATTAATATTGTGTCCTTCCCTTTGCCCTCTTTTCAGTATTTCCCTTTGAAATAATCATTGATTAGCTCTACTTGCTCATTTTCAGCCATTCCCTTGGTTTCGGGTTTCTTACTTCATTCTGTGGACTGGTTTTTTTGTCATTTTCCAGTGGATTGTGCATGCTTGTGTATCAATTTGGTAATTTATGTTTCTCTTTTTTCTTTAACATTTTGTTCGTATTTGTTTCACTCATCAATAGTGGTCTTCTGTTTCCTTCAGGTGGCCATACCCATTTCTTGACTTGTCCTCTTCATATGCCCCATTATGGTTTGTTCCTAGGACATCTCATTACTGTTCTGCTATGATAGATTTTATCCAATGTATTCCTTGCAAAGTTTTCAGCTTAATTTTCCCTATAAAATAAATCTTAGATATACTTGAAAGAAAAAGATGATATCCATGTCTTGATGCATTCACATGTTGGTGGTTTCAAGGAGTTATCCTTCTGCAGTGATCTACACCCATCCTATGTCATAATTGCTTCTTTTTTTTTTGAAACTGAAGATATTAGTAGTTCTAGTTTTCCTTGTATCTCGTCCCAGGTTCTTATAATAAATATGGATTTTTGTATTACAAGTTTGAGCAAATTATATTTAGTTAATTCTCATAGAAAATTTAGTAAGATTCAAATATCATAGTCCAGGATACTATTTCTAAGCAAGTTGTGCACCCGATGACTTCCTTTTCTGCAGAAGGCTACTCTTATCAGAACTTCTTTTCTTCCTTATATTGTCTCCTCTGCCTGATTAAATTAAGAGAACATGTCTGAGCTTCAAAGAACAAGTGTATCTGATTCCTTTCTGTTTGTGCTATGGATGTACAGGTACTTACTCGTGGCAATGATGCATATACCAAGCTATGGCCTCTTCATGTTATTTATCAAAATAAAGCATAACCTGTTGACAAAATGGTTCCCTCAGTCCTATAGCTGTTAAAATAAAATAGCGCTGTGTGTCCAAATTCTTCCCTCTCCATATCATTGTCGGAACACACTGTTTTGTCCTAACTTCAAGTCCAGATGCCTTCATCCCGTCTTCATCTGGTGTGGCTGAATCTGAATTCTTGATCCTTGGAGGTATTATTTCATAAGAAAACAATAAAACGCTTGTTCAAATGTGGCAGGCTTTCTTGCATTTTTCTTTTTCTTGTCTTTTTTTTTTCTCCATTCAATTTTTCTACCTTCACTTGGATTGGAATCAAGACAGGAACACATGGCATATTTTAGACCACAATGGATCTAAGACATTCTGCAGAATTTTCACTGAAGCAGCATTGTACGTCACTTTGACAGAAAATGGTAAACGCAAGGAGGACAGGTGGGGTAATAGTACTAGTATTTACGTGTAGGTGTGAATGTAACCTCGTTAATTGTAACCATTTCATGTACAAGAACGTGAAATGTTGCCAACACTGAAGTGATCCCTGGAACTTGTACTTTGATTTTTTGTTCTCTACTTTTGATGGAAATTATGCCAGCAGACGACCTTTGGTGGAAACAAGGCTCTGGTGGCAGATAATTAACCGGGTCAATTTCTCACTGATTAATTTGCATAAGCAGGCTGCTCATGGCAATGGTAAGTTCCTTTGTGTGTACATGCATGAAGATTTTATTTAATGAACCATCTCGATTGATTGCATCCATGGAGATTGTATTGGACGACTCCTGGCCATATCACCAGAGTCAGATCCATTATCCGGAGGAGTTTGGCCTCAATTTGAGTTTAAGTTGTTTTGGTTGTGGTTTGCATTTGGATTGTTGAGAGAATAACTCTAGTTGAATTTGTTGCTGTTGGTAATTGTGCATTTATCAAATAACGTTTGCTGTTTATACATTTATCAAAAGTTAAAGGTGTGTTGTTTACTCTTCATGTTATTAGGATCTAAATACTTGCTCAATAGTTTCTGTACTTAATTAGGATCCGTTAATTCATCTAAATTCAAAAACAAAACTTAATTTCTTCTCAAGATTATAGCTTGAATGTATTTCGTTGATTGACATTTGGAATTAGAAAATGAACTGCAGATGACAGCAAAAAAAGAGAATTTTTACTTATTTAGTGATAGAAGTAGAACAGTTTCGGGCATGTTTGACACTGCAGTTGAATTAAGTGTCTTGCTGTTTTTTTAATTTTTTTTTGTTTCAAATTATTATTATTTTTTTATAGTTTTGATGTACCAATATAAAAAAGAAATTGAAACAAGACAATAATTATATTACCATCGCCGGTACGGGACGAGGTTATTGATCCAAAACCAGTTTAATGATCCACAGTGATCCGGTCATCAGAGTTTCTGAACACCAACAAGAAAATCATGGCAGCATCATCTGAGATGACAAGGGCTGGAAATCATCAAGGGATAGTCTTGTACAAGATACAAGAATGACCATGCAGTCATCGTGGCTACAAGGACGATCAAGGATATGGGGTGCTACAGCAAGCTGAGGAAGAGAAGAAACAAGATGATGATAACATAGTTCATGCGAAAATACCCAGCATTCATTTTGATTCTGCGAC
>Ga0325414_1000353_pt1 | contig 35709 bp, 22 predicted proteins | sample PopdelMetagenome_8_FD_206183 | JGI IMG/M metagenome (GOLD analysis project Ga0325414, IMG submission 206183) | Populus deltoides microbial communities from Bellville, Georgia, United States - Leaf-PdKOR-R3 | ecosystem: Host-associated > Plants > Phyllosphere > Phylloplane/Leaf | place: USA... | reverse complement strand
TTTCGGCAGCGAATCACAATTTCACTGCACAACACACAATTCGACATGAACACACACCACACATGCTGTAACAACCCCAGCATATAAACTGTCACTAAGTTCCAGCAAAACACACACATTGAAACCATCAATTTTAGCACATAATCCTTCAACAAATCCCAACAGAACACACATATTAAAAACCATCAATTACAACATATAATCCTTCAATAAATTCCAGCAGAACACACACATTGAAAACCATCAATTTCAGCACATAATCCTTCAACAAATCCCAGCAGAACACACACATTGCATGCTGACCAACCCCATAGTTAAAGCCAGTCCTTTACCATGATTTGTTCTTTCCATTTCATTTATTTTTCTTTGTTAGATGTTCTGAAATTGGCCTTATTTCATTTCAATTTCCTTCACAGCTAGCTTAGGTCTTAGGTCAATTTTCTTAGGGTTTTCTTCTTCATTTCCGTTTCTGGTTTTAAGGAGAAGAGGAAGGGAGTTTCATGACCCATACTTTTCAAATCTAACTAAGTTTGAGGAAGGTTTGACACTATTCTTTCTCTTCTCCTGCTGGGTTCTCTTCCTTCTTCTTCCTCTCACGTTTTCCAGCCCTCTTTTTTCCTTTCCCTCTAGGCAGCTGTCGACTCTTCTCTCAAGGTCTCATCTTTCCCTCACACTTTCACCAAGCACTCTTTACTGGTTTGGTTTAGGTTTCTGTTGGGAAAGAGGAAGGGAAGAACGACATGCAGCAGCTGGAGACAACTTTGGGAAGAGGATGGATCATCCTCTCTCTCCTCCTTGTATTTATACTCCCCATTAAATGAGGTGGGTTGTTTGGGGTTGGTTTAGATGTGTTCTTATCCTTGTTTTGGTCTATCTAGAACCGGTTTTACCCCTCCCTCCCAGCTCCTTAAGTTAATTATTTTTTTTAAACAAAAACTGTGTCGTTGTCGATGCAGAAATCGGCAGCCAAAACTGCGTCGCTGCCGATCAAGAAATCGCGAAAACTGAGTCATCAATTCTATATATATATATATATATATATATTTTCTTTTGGGTGTTTACAATAAGTGTTTGACCTTGCCAAGGTGATGTGGATCAGCCCACAAACACCAACAAAGACCCATTATATGTTTCAAATAGGCAAATGACTCGGTCCAAGACAAAAGCATTAAAAGAGGCATTAAATGCATTAGTTTTGAAGGTTCCGACCAAGTCAAATTTGAAGGGTCCATTGGAGTATCAAGAGCAGGCCTTAGTACATCTTATCCATGTGCAAGAGGGGCTCAATCCAAACTTATTTGAGCCATGAGGTGAGGAGAAAACACAACAAATGAAATAAAAGAATCCTACTACAACTTCGAAACAACATGGGTGGCTGGCTACCTTCTCCTTTTGTTTCTAGGATTAATGGGTTGCATGGAAAGCAATAAATAAGCCTTGAATCAGTTCTGTAATATTTTCTTTCCTTCTCTTCTTCTCACAATAGAATATGGATTTAATATTATAGGATTTATTTTATTTTGTTAGCTACAACCCAAGACTTGTTTGAACTTAATTAATAATTTATTTTTAGGTTGTGGGTTTTTTAGTTTAAGTTTTTTTAATCAGTTTTGTAAGTGAGTCAAATCATTTCACTAAGGATCTTTGTTGCCACCTTTAAATATTCAAAAAGCTAGGAAATTGATTGCTGAAGTTGTCTCCTTTTTAGTTTCCTTGTTTGTTTAGGATAATTAATTGTAACTGTAAATAATCTTTTCAAAACATGAAAACCCATGTTGTCAGAACCTTCCTTGTAAGATTAGGAAATTCCCTAAAATAAGTTAACCAATCTGTCATTAAATACCACCAACCCTTCTTTCCTTGTGTAGCTATGATGAAGAAGGAATCCTTGTAAGATAACATTAATGAATCCTTGCCACACTTGGAGATTATGTTGCAACCTATTTAATATCCTTATAGAACTAGTAAATTCTCAAAACAAGATGCTACATCTTTGTAGGAAAAGAATCTTTGCTAAATAGAAAGTCCACAAGTTAAAAGAAAGTAAATAACAAAATTCATACATCTTGTTTTAATAGAACTAAAACTCTAATTGACTTAAAACTTAACCCTAAGATAGAACAATATTTTGGGAAACTCTGAGTAATTTTTCAACCTAATCCAACAGATGAATTGAAAATTATGATTGTTGTCGTAAAAGTGGACAATAGACACAATTATGCTAAAATTCAAATTTTCTTGTTCAACCTTTTTTGGATTGTATCGAATAAGTTTTGCTTGAAATAAAATTATCATCAAACTAATGGGCTTTACTTTAAAATAAAGTGCTATTTAAAGGATAATTTGTACCACACAAACATGTCAAGATTTTTTCTTGACAAATATTTTTCATACTAACTTTTCTCTCTAGAGGCCAACATTTATCAACACAAACCAATTATATTTGATTAGAAAGGGCTTATAATGCAGGCTAAGGCTCATTTATATGAAAGAATGATATATATATAAGGCTCAAGTGGCGTTTAATGGTGTAAAGACATATGATTACTTATTTTACACATAGATTTTTTAGGCTTACCTTTTTTATTTTAACATTTTAGTAATTAACTCACCACAATTTCAATTCTCCAAGTAATATCTTGTTCTTTATTATTGATATTTTTTGTTTTCAATTTCAGAATTTGCATCATCATTAAGGATTCTTTGGAAAGCTTTTCTCTTTTTATCTTTTATAATATTTTTCATCCTTTTTACATTCTTGCCATTTTTGTCTATTTAGAGAATCTCATTAATCATCTAAAACTTCTACGTGTCTTTACTATGAGGGGTGATCTTAGTCTAGGTTATTATCTAAGAAAGATATTAAGGCTTAAAAGAAAACATCTAGGATAAATTTATGTTTGCGAAGGATATTTCTAAGATGGTTTTTCTTCGTCTCAAATACAAATTTATTCATGTTGATAAATCTTAACCTTATTCAAATATCACTATTAATGAGGTTAACGTTAGGGAAGAAATGGTGGGATTATGACTCGAATGGACATTGTTTATCATTATTTAAGTCATCAAATTATTTGATTTGATTTTGAAAATAATTATGTCATTTTAAGAAAGATTTTTTTTTTGTTTATTAGGAGTAAATATAGTACCTTTTTGGAAAAAAAGAGGGAATTAAGACTTTAACTTCTAAGGTTCATTGAGGATAGAAAAGACACTTTGAGATTAAAAAAGAAGGGATAAGTTGAACTCGACCTTTTAAGGTTCATTAAGATCAGAAAATAAGATTTTAGGATTCAAAGATTTCCTCTTACATTTGTATGGTATATTTTGGAATTTGAACAAAGAATTTGTTAATTTATATCAAATATTACTTTCACGTAAATATCTTTTGATTTCAAAATAACAATTGAACATAAAATAAAAGAGTATTATTTAAAAAAAAATGATATAGTCCTAAAACAACGAAGTTTGAAACATGTAAGATGACTACAATTACAAAGTTTGGGCACCTATTCTCCAACAACAATGATATCTTTGTCACTTCATTAAAAGCCAATTTGAACTTCTCTATTTTATAGAATTAGTTGCTTTATCTTTTTATCAATCGGATAACATCATACTTTTGTTATTCTCTTTAATTGTCCCAAAGCCTCTTATGACATGTTGCATTTATTGTTTTTTTCTTTAAATGATAATCACCTATGTTTAATCAAATTGTTTATTTGTTTCTTAAGCCTTTGAGAATGATTTATAGATAGTCCCATGACTCCAACGTGATACTTACATCTAGCATTTTTCTTATACCATTTATGGAAAGGTATGTGGATGAGTTTAAGTGGTTAAGGTACTATATGATAAGAGGTATGTGAACAAGTTAATAAATGCCATAAAACCTCTCATAAACAAGTGGTTGATAAATGTTAATAAGAAGAACTGAGATGAGAGATTGTTCATGGCTTTAGCTTATATGGCTTTGACCTTGTGTATTTTGATAAGCATAATGTTTATGCTAAAAAAAGAATGGTGAAGGTGTTTGGCTTTTATGATAGAATGTGGCATTTTTCGAGGTTGAAAGGGATGCATTAGTGGTTGGAATTTTGATATGTTTGGTGATTATAAAATTTTGGATGATATGAAAAAATTTCTAGGCCATTTCCTTGAATGCTATTGACTTACTGATTCCTTCAAGTTGTATTCTCTTTAACGATTACAAGTGGTGCCCTCACATCTTGGATCTTTCTTTCTCTTAGAACTCATTCAACTCTATCAGTTATAACCACCATATCTAAGAATTGCTTTGAGATATTGCAAATGATATATCCAAAACAACAAGCCTTAAAAGTGTTTATAAAGATGAAGATCATTTTCTTTTCAAATAGAGGAGGATTAACTTGAAGGGTGAATCATCTTTGAGCATATTTTGTTTTTAGTTTCATTGTTTTTTTCTCCGTACTTTGTAAGCTTATTGCCAATTCTAGATTTAGCTTATACTTTTTTATAAAAGTTTCAACCAAATTACTTCTTGGATATATCAAGATCCATGCATTAATTAAGAGTTCAAACAGAGGAGGATTAACTTGAAGGGCGGATCCTTGTCATCTTTGAGCATATTTTTTTTATAGTTTCATTGTTCTTTTCTCCATACTTTGTAAGGTAGTGTTTGATAAAAGTTTCAACCGAATTACTTGGTTATATCAAGATCCATGCATCAATTAAGAGCAAGTTTTTCCAAGCTTTCAAAGAAATAATGCGTCAACAATTTATTACCATGAAATAGCTTGATCATTTTGGTATAATAGAGCCTTAAATGAGTCATAGGATATTAAGATCCAATAAACTTTGTCACACCTTATCGACTAGAACTCATCAAATTTGAGAGAAAAGAATTAAAAATAGAGTCACATAGTATTAAAGGATACTTGAAATCCTATTATTGCATTTGTTTTAGAAATTCTCGATAAAGGGTTTATATATGTTTAAGAAAAGAACAACGTCATTCTTATCGTATCCTTTCAAGTAAAAGGTTACCTTTGTTATATACCTTCTCATAAATTTTTCCTTTAATTGCCATTAAGTGATTTATAAATGTTTATATATATTTGTTTACAATTTATATGTTATCTATATTTTAATTTTAATTCAATATCACTCCTAAAAAATGAGACAAATTGATTTAAGTCATTCTAAAAAACTTTCATATAAATCCCTTAGAAAATGAAACTTGTCGACAAATAAGCTTTAATTTAATTTTGACGACATCACAACAAAATACATTATCTTGTTATTAATATTGTTTTAAAAAAGCATGTTAAATCTACATCGTTCCTTAAAATTATGAGACAAGTAAAATTGATTGTTTCTAAAATGAGCGTTAGGCCTATATAAATAATAATAAAAAAATAGGCCTTGACTATGTTCTTTTGAATATGTCTAAAATGAGCTTGAATGACGTCACTCATGCTCATTGGGGCCAACATAGGATCACTGATGCGAACCTCATGATTACGCATCCCACAATCAAGATTGAGATATGATCCCAAAACGCTGAAATAGATTTGATAGAAGTGTGACACAATAAAAACATGCCTCAAGGCACCAACACTATTAGAATGAAGTCGAATGATGCCACAAAACCAAATAATCTTCGATAAGTCAGTTCAGTTCATTTACGAACCAAAGAATGCAAGAATCTTTCTCACATGTTAAAAATAAAAAATTCAAATTGATATGATCCAAGCAAGATCAGATTTGGATTTTGACATAAAATTTTCTATCATCCAGTTTTACGCTATTGAGCATAACTCCAAATTAAACCATTGGATCGAACTGAAACTTTACCAAAAGATTCCAGAGCTATGTTTTTATGTTGGGGTGATAGATGTGAACCTCGTGATTAGCAACCCACAATCAAGATTGAGATATAATCCCAGAAAGACGAAATAAGTTTGATAGTAATGTGACACAATGGAAAGTTGCCCCAAGACACCAACACTCTTGGAATGAAGTACAATGACGCCACAAAGCCAGGTAATCTTTTATAAGTTAGATTCAGTTCGTTCAAGAACTGAAGAATACAAGAATCACTCTCACATGTTAAAACTGAAAAACTCAAAAGTAATATTCATCAATAGTTGTTGAAATTTAGGCTTACAAATGTTTAAATAATTCTGAAAAATTAACCCTAATGGATCTACCGTTATGGGCTTCAGTTTTTTACCCATAAACAAAAACTAACCCAAAACCTTTTCTAGTAAGCTCAAACTCTGATCCACACAAGCTTTGGATTCTAGCTAAAAATAAAGTTTTAATTAAGCCCAAACATGAAAGAAAATAATAAAAATAACTAATCAGTCATTAAAAACCACTAGCCCTCCTTTCCTTGTGTTGCTAGGATGAATAAGGAATCCTTATAAGAAAAGGATTCTAGAACATTAATGAATTTTTACCACACTTGGAAATTATGTTGCAGCCCATTAAAGGTCCTTGTGGAACTAGGAAATTCCCAAAACTCGCTCCCACATCTTCGTAGGAAAAAGATCCTTGCCAAATAGGAAGTCCACAAGTCAAAAGGAAGTAAATAAAAAAAATTCATACAACCTGTTCTGACCTATATCATAAGCCCTTCCCGAACTCCGATTCACCTAAAAGTTTAGTCCAATATAGACACGTACCTCTACAATCTTATGGTAAAGTTTCAGCTCAATCCAACAGTTTTGTTTGGATTAATGCTCAATAACGTAAAACTAGATGGTAGGAAATTTTATGTCAAAATCCAAATTTGACATTACTTGGATTGTATCATTCCCTCTCTCTTTAATATGATTCATCCTCAAATCACCAATAGGTTTAATGGAAAATTCCTTAGCCTCTTGTTGAATCCTTTAGATCTTTTTTCTTGAACACATTTGCCTGTAACAACATTATATGAATGTGGTAGCCAATAATAATTTCAAATAAGCACACCTTGTCATTCACTTGCGTATATATTTTTGAATGATAACCACTGCCGACCTCTTTTATTTTTCATCATTTTGGCATTGAACTTAAGCTCTCAATTCTTCACGTTCTTTATTTATTTCTTTATAAACCTTTTTAAGTCGTTTAGCCTCACGCTCTTTATCTAACCTCATAGAACCATTATGATCAAAAATACTTGAAACTCATAACCTTCGTTTCTCTTCCTTACTCATATTGAATATCCTCCAATGAGCCCCACTAATTTATTGCTTCATCGAATCCATATCATCCTTCAACTTCTTTTCCTCCAAATAACTACGATGATAAAAAATTCAATCCACCTTTTTCTCTCCCTCCAAATACACCTCGGGATCATTTTTACCTTGAAAGTTAAGAATTTTTGGTTTAATGGAGTCCAAGTCCCCATCTACATCTTCATAACTCCACATGCTATAAAACTTCACATTCCTCCTTGCCTTATTCAATCCAAACCTGATTCCTTGGCCAACAGATGCAAAATCATAGTTATTTTCACCCGCATATGTGTTTCATCAACATACTCTTCAAAATCAAATCCGGCATTCCGTACAGCCCTATGGACTATATTTCCTCAGTGACCAGCCCCACTATTACGTTGCTTTATCAAATTCACCTCATCTTTCATATCCTTGTACGTCCTAGACAAGAGCTCAAGTTGTTGGCCTTCAACTCACAATTGGAAAGCGATGTTAGCATTTTGTGTCGTTGATTCATTGTTTTCAGATATTCTTTGCATCAGTAAAATTTGGTTGATAGTACAAAATATATCCTCACATAAAAATCAAAGTTTTTCACTCTAACAAGCTCACCACGCCTTTTACCTCACAACTTGCTTTCTTTTGGTTCTTTAGGAACTTAAATCAACAAATCAAAGTCAGTAGCCTTCGCAGCCCAATCCAATTATAATTTTTAGACTTAAGAATCAATAAATATACTGAAAACAAAGCAAAGCAAAACTACGATTATAATTTTATGAGTAGTAATACAAATTCCATATGAATTGTGGACGAAACGAAGACACGAAATAAAATAGAAGTGAATATTAGCAAAAATAATTACTTGACTCCTAAATAACTCAGTTATAATAAAAAAAAATATTTTGACAAAAACAAATGGTAAGGATCATGTTTTGGAACTTATCGCAAATCTGACATGTTACACAATTTATACATAGCAGAATTGAAACCTAGATCAAAGAATATCAAAATAACCTCAAATTAAATATTTAGTATTCTAATACCAAACAAACAACAAATCTCAGTTTATAAATCATTCTTTTGTGTCTAGATACCCAAACCGCTTATATGGTCAACTTGCGGCAGAATTGAACCTTGTATTAAAACCTCAAGCAAATGATATCAAAATAATCCCAAATTTAATATATTATGCGATCTGACCCTTAATAAATAGAATATGAAGTTTCAAGTAATTATGAGGTGTTTAGCTTATGGTTCACTGAGAGTTATGTTTCTTCGATTGAATTGAACCTCGAATTAAAATATCAAGCCAATGATATCAAAATAAGCCAAATTTTCATATATGGTGTAATATCACCCCCAGCAGAAAATTATGAATTTTCAATTGATTCTGGGGTGGTTTGCTTATGGTTCACTCAAAGTTGTGTTTCTGTGGCCGAATTGAATCAACCTTTAAATTTCATCTAATATCTTTTCTTTTCTTTTCTTTTTATGCTACAGATATGATTGAAGACAATAATAAGATGAAATATAACTTCTTTTTTTGCTTAGATGCCACAAACACAAATACCTTTGGTCTATTTGTACAAATCCAAAGCATTCAATCTGGTCATCTTGGATCCACTCTCATTCAATCTGGTCATCTTGGATCCACTCTTACTTGTTGCAGGGTAGGAATATTTGGGAGGTGTTCTTAGAGTTGGCAAAAGATCCTTGGTCTTCAGAATCTGGTTCGTAAATTTATCTTAGTTTGTGTTAGTGATGATTAATCTACTTCCCTATGGTATGATAATTGGCACCATGAAGGCCTTTTGATGGAGTTATTTAGGGATAGGATCATTATGGATTCTAGTTTAGGTCAGGATACGAGACTAAGTTATATTATTGTTGGTTAGGAGTGGATTTGGCTAACTATTAGGTCACCCAAGTGGTTTGATCTGATTCGTTGTACTTCAGATTCTCTCCTCCCTGATGATAGCAGTGAGATGTTGTGTGTTGGAAAGATGCTTCGCGGGGTGTATTTTCTATTCGTTATGTTTGGAATTCCATCCACCCCATTCAGAACAAGGTTGAGTGGTGGGCACTTATTCGGCATAAACAAACAATCATGTGGTTCTCCTTCATCTTATGACTTGCTATCCGTAAGGTATTATTGACTTGGGAAAGGCTTATGTCCTTTGGATTAAGGTTTCGCGGTATCTACTATGTGGGGTTGATTGTGAGGATATTAACCACTTGTTTTTCAATTGCACTTTCTCCCATCGCATCTAGTATGATCTTTGTTCGACTTCAAAGAGAGACTCCTCGCAACGATTTACATCTGTGATTATCAAATTACTGAGCAGTTCCCTTACATCTGTGATTATCAAATTAATGTTAGCCATAACGGTTTACTACATTTAGAGGAAGAGGAATGCTCGACTTCATAGAGAGACTCCTCGCAACTCTACTGTGATTTATACAGATATTGTTAATTATATTATATCTAAAGTTAATTTCCTTTGTAATATGGTGGCCCATACGGATACTAATAGAAGGCTTCACATTGCTTAGAGATTTTTTGATGATGTCTTTTGCTCATAGTTGAGTCTTCTATTGTTTTTAAGGGTGTGTTCTATTAGACTTTATTGGGGTATACACCTGGTTCTTTTGTTTTGTTGTTTTGGGGTTAACGAGGTCTGTTCGCTTTCCCATTCTTAGTAGGGTTTTGTCCTTTTGTTTTTTTTTGTTTTTTTGGTTATAAACTTATCTTATCCAAAAAAAAAAGTTGAACGACGTAAACACTAAAAAACTTAAAGGAACACAAAAAAGAAGAAGATAACATATGTATATGACCTTGTTTCGGAGCCTAGCCTTATACCAACTTATGTGAACCTCATGGTCATGTGGTCACGCAACCCACAATCAAGATTGAGATCTAATCCCAAAAAGTCAAAATAGGTCTGATAGGAGTGCAACACAATGGAAACCTACCTCAAGGCACCAATACTATTGGAATGAAGTAGAATGACTCCACGAAGCGAGTTAATCTTCGTTAAGTCAGATTTAATTCATTTAAGAACTGAAGAATGCAAGAATTACTCTCACGCGTTAAAATTGAAAAATTCAGAAGTAATATTCATCAATGCCTGCTGAAATTTAAGCTTATAAGTGTTTAAATAGTTCTAAAAAATTAACCCTAATGAATCTACTCTTGTGGACTTTAGTTTTTTACCCATGTACAAAACTGACATAAAACCTTTACCAGTAAGCCCAAACTTTGATCCAAAAATGCTTTGGATCCTAGCTAAAAACAAAACTTTAATTAAGCCTAAACATGAAAGAAAATAATAAAAATAATTAATCTGTCATTAAATACCACCAACCCTCCTTACCTTATATACCTAAGATGAATAAAGAATCCGTATAAGAAAAGGATTTTGAAACATTAATGAATCCTCGCCACACTTGGGAATTATGTTACAACCCATTAAAGATTCTTATGGAACTAGAAAATTCTCAAAACAATCTCCCACATCCTCACAGGAAAAGGATCCTTACCAAATAGGAAGTCCACAAGTCAAAAGGAAGTAAATAAAAAAATTTGCACATCTTGTTCTAACCTATATTTCCTGAACTCCGATTCACTTTATAGTTTAGCCCAACATAGACACATACCTCAAGAATCTTCTAGTAAAGTTTCAACTCGATCCAATTATTTAATTTGGAGATATGTTCAATAGCGTAAAACTAGACGGTAGAAAATTTTACATCAAAATCCAAATCTGACCTTGTTTGGATTATATCATAACGTGGGTCTGACAAACATGCCAGACCCAAGACACTTGGACTTGTGTTGCAATGTCGTGGTCACACAAATTAATTGTCCTAGTTTAAACAAACAAAGAAATATAGAGCAAGCAAGTGGTTGATCCCATGAGAAAGATTTAGTTTAGGTCTTTAAGGTAGATGATTCAGAGTGGGGAGTTTTGAGGTCTATATACTATGGTAAACAGAATAAAACAATCAAGATATATTAAATAAATCTAAAACTTATCAAGAGAAAACCTTGGTATCAAATCAACATCCACCTACGGAAATCAAAACTAATCACGGAAATGATACATCAATTTATATTTTGAATATCTATCTTTCCTTAATATTAATCAGTTAATTGATTTGCAGTGTAACGAACCCTAACCATTAAACAATCATAGTGTCCACACTAGTAATTTAATTCAATGGCAGCCTTAAGAACTAAATATGTTGATAAATCTAGACAACATAAATGTCTGCAGTCTATGTTCAATTTAATTGAACGTTTTCCCTAAGAATAACAACATAGATTTGCCATGATTATTAAACCTAGTAACTTCACAAGTTTAATTTATCACAACTCTGATTTTGATAGCAAACTTAGTAGTAGATTGATTTAGAATAATAATTTAGAGTCCGCTCTAACAATCAAACTAAACAATCATAGGAAATAAGCATAGGAAGACATTCATATTCATCATATAAACTGAAAAGAAAATATAGAATAGATCTCACCGTTTTTGAAATTAGAAGGTTTATGTATCCTTTCAACCAAGAAAAATAACTTAGTCTTTCATGTCTATTAAAAAACTAATGAATAGAATAGATAAGAGCACAATTTCGGGTATAGGAGAAAAGGGTTAAGTTTTTCTTCTTCTTTCTAACCTCCCTTTATGTTAGCTTTCTAATGCCATTAGAATCACTTCATTTCGACCTCTACAACTCAAGATCTGTATAAAACATTGATCAGAGGTTAAATTTATTAATATTTGACGCGGTGATTAGTACTTAAAAGTGCATTTTTATCAAGGTTTTATATCATTATTTTGCACTTTAAGTATCAATAACTCCTTAACTAGAGCATGTTTTATAATAATATGTCTAATAATATAAGATACCTTTAATTTATGGTAAATGTTCATTTTAAATGCAGGCCTATCACATAAATCAAAGGATTGATTGATGAGTTTAACTACTGAAATTAAGAAGACAAAGAGAGGGCTAAACTTAGAAAAGAGATGTTGGTTCAGTCCAAACTGGAACATCATTCGGTTATTGGATCATAACTGGAGCTGTAGAACTTGAATTTAGGACTGGTTTATATGTATGGAAAGCTAAGACATAGGCCTAAAGCTTTCATGAAGAGTCCAAGATTTAAAAGTGTCATTTACGAGTTCAAATGGTAGCAACAACAGAGAAGTCAAAATCTGTCATGTAGCCCAGACACTGTTCATTGTTCAGCTTATATCTCGAGTTCTAGAAGTCCAAATGTGTCAATTATTGTTTTGTTGGAAAGTTGAGATAATGTTTCAGAACTTTTATGAAGACTATCTGTTCAAATTCTGATGTTAGCAATGATATTTTCTGCAGACAAGAAGATAAGGATTGTTACCAAGTCAAAAGGTGGCCACTGACTCAACAATTAGCCATCAAATCAATAGTTCTGAATTTTAACCTATAAAAGGAGGCATTTGCCATGCATTTGGGCATCTTGATTTTCAAATCAAGATCATGTTCTTGCTCTCTCTCTTTATATTTATGTAATGCTTAAATTTTGCTTTCATTAATCTCTTGTTTATGCTTTTCATTTCCTTTATTATACTTATATAATCATGTTCTCCTCTTGTTTATCTATGTTTCTCTTATTCATAATATTCAGCTAAGTTTATTATATCAATGTGAAAAGGTTACACTAATGGTGTAAGAATAAGTATAGTATAAACTCAACATGGACTTTAATGTTTGATACTAACATGTTTTAGATTTATTATCTTACTCTTAATACCTTGCTTGTTAAATGGTTAATCTAGATTTGTGTTGAATAACCCTTGGTACAACAAATACTTGACACTTTAATAGCCCAACTGTATGGTATAACTGACACCTGTGCTATGAAAGAAACTTGATTTGTTGTTAACATAAGTTATCACCATGAATACCTGATAATATTTACAAGTATTGGCATTACTCGAATAAGATAATTAATGTAATCATGTTAACAATTTATAATCCGAGTGGAACCTCCTTTGTGTGTGGTTTCCAGTTAAGTAATAAAAAGAGTTTATACTATACTTATTCGAAATACCATTAGTGGATCCTCTAACCTTGACAATTATTTTATCTTTGTTTAAATCCTTACATCATTATCACATCTCAAAGCTCTCTTCAAATCTTTTCTTTTATTTATAATTCTATATAGTTCACCTCCCTGTGGTTCGACCCCGGTCTTGCCAGGTTATTTATTACTTCAACACTCCTGCACTTGAGATAACATATCAACTCTTTGATCATGTCAAGTTTTTGGCGCCGTTGCCGGGGAAGGTAAATTCCTGTATAAATTATAATATTTATTTTATTTTCTCTTTTCACTTTTCTTTTTATCTAACTTTTGTTTGTTTTGTTTTGTTTTATTTCTTTTCTTTTCTTCCTTTTATTCTCTTCCTACACCTGCATGAAAGTTTGATCACTTACATTAAGTGGTAGACTTTGTAGGGTATCCTCATCATTTTTAGAAAATATGGCCGAAGAAGATAACCAGTCGCTTCATAATGAGAATAATCGAGTTAGAACACTAAGAGACCACATGAATCCTACAAGAACAAGTGCACCATCATGCATAGTTTTTCCTCCTAATGTAGCTTACTTTAATTTTAAGTCAGGCACTATTCAACTTTTACATACTTTTCATGGCATAGATCTAGAAAATTCATATTTGCATTTGAGAGAATTTGAAGAATTTGTAACACCTATAATGACTTAAATTGTAGCATGAACACCATCACATTAAAGCTTTTTTCTTTTTTTATTAAAAGATAAAGCTAAAACATGGCTACAAAATCTTAGGTCAGGATACATTCGTGTTTGGGATGAAATGTAACAACAATTTTTAAAGAAATTTTTTCCGTCGCATAGAACAAACTCTTTCAAAAGACAAATCACCATTTTCATTCAAAAACCAGGAGAAACATTTTACCAATGTTGGGATAGGTATCGAGACTTGCTTAATACTTACCCTCATCATGGTTTTAAAACATGGAGATTGGTTTCATATTTTTATGAAAGGGTCAACACCTAAAGATAAACAAATGGTGGAATTGATGTGCAATGGAACTTTTGAAGATAATGATGAAACAATGGAGTGCCTAGACTTGCTAGCTGAAAATGCTCAAAATTGAGACACTATAGGTATTTGTGAGGAATAATTGAAGATGTGTTAGTACAAGTTGATAAATTCATTTATCCTGTGGATTTTATTGTATTGGATACACAACCTGTTGAAGCATGTAATTTAATTCCTGTTATTTTAGGACGATCATTTCTTGCAACTTCTAATGCATTGATTAATTGTAGGAATGGACTGATGAAGTTATCATTTGGAAACATGACATTGGAGATGACTATTTTCAACATTTGCAAGCAACTTAGAGATGATAATGATTTGCAGGAAGTGGACTTTATTAAAAAATTAGTTCGTGATCAATTTCAAACCACTTCCAGTGAAACTTAGATTGATGAATCTGATGATTTGCAAATAGTCTATTTTCAAGAAGAATCAAAGGCAAGTAATTGGAGACCACAAATTAAAGAATTGCCACCACGATCAATTGAGTTCGTACCTTCAAGTATTTAACCACCAAAATCTGATTTGAAGCCATTACCATTCAATCTCAAATACTCATTTTTTAGAGAAATGAAACTTTTCCAGTAATAATCTCTTCCAAACTTAATGCACATCAAGAAAGTAAGTTATTACAAACTTTGAAAATGCACAAAAATGCATTAGAATGGACCATAACTAACATAAAAGGAATTAGTCCTTTGATTTGCACACACATAATTTATTTAGAGGAAAATGCTAAACCCTCTAGAGAAATGCAACGAAGGCTTAATCCTAATATGAAAGAAGTAGTGAAAAATGAAGTCATTAAGCTTCTAGATAATGGAATCATTTATCCTATTTCTAACAGCAAATGGGTAAGTCCTACCTAAGTTGTACCTAAAAAGTCTGGAGTTACTGTGATAACAAATAAGAAAAATGAGTTAATTCCAACTAGGATTATTATTGGTTGGCGCATGTGTATTGGCTATAGGAAATTTAATTCAATGACTAGAAAAGATCATTTTCCTTTACCTTTCATGGATCAAATCTTAGAAAGAGTTGCAGATCATGAATTTTATTGTTTTCTAAATGGTTATTCAGGTTATAACCAAATTGAAATTGCATTGGAAGATCAAGAGAAGACTACTTTCATATGCCCATTTGGTACTTTTGCATATCGAAGGATGCTTTTTGGATTATGTAATGCACCAACCACATTTCAAATATGCATGCTTAGCATATTCAGTGATATGGTTGAATATTTTCTTGAGATTTTTATGGATGATTTTTCTGTTTTTAGTGATTCATTTGATGATTGTTTAACTAACTTGAAAAAAGTTTTGAACAGGTATGAAGAGAAGAATCTTGTGCTGAATTGGGAAAATGTCATTTTATGGTAACAAACGGCATTATACTTGGTCACATTGTTTCATCAACAGGAATTGAGGTTGACAAATCTAAAATCGAGTTAATTGCCAACTTACCAACACCAAAATAAGTTAAAGATGTTAGATCATTTTTAGGACATGCTGGTTTTTATAGAAGGTTCATCAAAGATTTTAGTGTAATATCTAAGTCGTTGAGTAACCTTCTAACAAAGGATAATATTTTCGAATGGATTAAACATTGTGAAGAAGCCTTTGTTTAACTTAAAAACTTGCTTACTTCTGCTCATGTGATTCAACCTCCTGATTGGTCATTACCTTTTGAAATAATGTGTGATGCTAGTGATTATGTCGTGGGTGCTATCTTGGGACAAAGAAAAGATAAGAAATCTTATGTGATTTACCATGCAAGTAAAACTTTAAATAGTGCTCAAATGAATTACATTACCACTGAAAAAGTATTACTTGTAGTAGTATTTGCATGTGAAAATTCAGGTCTTATCTTATTGGCTCACCTGTTGTTGTTTTTAGTGATCATGCAGCATTGAAATATCTTCTTTCTAAAAAGGATTCTAAGGCTAGATTGGTGCAGTGAATTTTGTTACTTCAAGAATTTGATATCACAATTAAGGATAAAAAAGGCACCGAAAATGTTGTTGTTGATCATTTGTCAAGATTGACAATAGATTCCATATCTGACATCACACAAATCAATGATTACTTTCCTGACAAATCTTTACTTTCTGTCTCTACAATGCCTTGGTTTGCTAATATTGTTAACTTTCTTGTTTCAGGACATTTACCAGCTCATTGGAGTACCCAAGACAAAAGAAAGTTCTTGAACGAAGTGAAGAACTTTTATTGGGATGACCCTTATTTATTCAAATATTGTCCTGATCAAATATTTCGAAGATGCATTCCTAACAATGAGGTAAGTAGTGTCATTAAATTTTGTCATTCTGAGGCATGTGGGGGTCATTTCTCATCAAGAAAGACAACTGCAAAAATCTTACAAAGTGGATTTTACTGGCCCACCATGTTCAAGGACTCACATGCATTCTGCAAAACTTGTGAAAATTGTCAAAAGTTAGGATCTATTTCAAAACGTCACATGATGCCTTTAAATCCTATTCTTGTCATTGAGATCTTTGACTGTTGGGGTCCATTTCCTCCATCATTTGGTTTTTTTTTTTGATCAAATGTAAGAAATTTATAGATCAAAAAACAAAGCTGGAGAACCAGCAATACAAAGTTTATATACAGATGTTAACAAGAAAGGGAACAGGCTCCCTTGAACTAGAGGCTAGGGGAACAGGCTCCCATACAACCTCAATAAACACAATAGATACATCAGCTGAACTGACTAACAAAGAGCCAGCAAACATTAGAAGCCAGTAGGCCCAAGCACCATGGACTGCCAGTAGAGCAGAAAGAGAATAACCAGTAGGGGAGAGAGCTGAAATCCTGACCCAAGATTCCAGCAAGCAATCAGAGGACTCAAACCCAGCACTGCACAAGGCAAGTAAGGGGAAAGACCCTTCCAACAAGGAAGCAAAAAACAAAGGCTAGCACAGCAGAAGCACCAACTCAAGGCAAGTAAAGAGACCCAAGCAGCAGAAAAAACCCAAAAGCATCCAGACTGCAGACGAGCAGCATAACAGCTAGAACACAAGAGACAAGCATGGAGCCTGCACAAACCATCTAAGCCAATAGCAAACCCAAAGGCCACCCAACCAAAACAACCAGCAGGCCTGCAACCACTGGTAGGAAACCTTCACAAAACCAGCAGAACCAGCTAGCCAAAAAGACTAGAAGACAAAAAGTAAACAATTAGAGACCATTACAACTAGCAAAGGGAAACCCTCCCTACAAATTATAGATCCACAATAAAATCAGATAGAATTAAAAGGTAGACGATGGAGCAGTATCATCATATCTGCTCAGTGATTTGGAAGCTATAACAGGGCCTTTGAGCTTATGTTTCTCTTGTAGGATCGCATCAGAGGTGGCATCGGCCCTATTTCTAGTTAAGTACTGCCTTTTTGGAGCCTCCATGGTAGGAGTATCTCCTTCTTCAGAGATGTGCACTAAGTTCGGAGTAGTAGATTACTTGTGTAAGATCCCACATCGGAAGCGAGTGTCCAGAGCCAGGGCCTTATAAGTGCATGCTCACCTTGACTAGTAAAACGTGTTTAAAACCCTAAGGGGGACCTGGGTGGACTGGGAGGCCCAAAGGGGACAATATCTGACAGGGTAAGTGTGTTGCGCTACTCTGAAAGACGCGTTTTGGGGCCATGCGTGACTGCCAAGAACAAACCCGTAAGGGGGACCTGGGTGAAAGCCCTGGACATGGGTGGATTGGGAGGCCCAAAGCGAATAATATTTTGCTAGTGAGGTGGGGTGTTACATTTGGTATTAGAGCCGAGGATGGCTCGTCTTAAGGTAGAGGGATTGTAAGATCCCACATCGAAAGCAAGCGTCCAGAGCCAGGGCCTTATAAGTGCATGCGCACCTTGACTAGTAAGACGCGTTTAAAACCCTGAGGGGGACCTAGGTGGAAGCCCTGGTGAATGGGTGGACTGGGAGGCCTAGAGGGGACAATATCTGACAGGGTGAGTGTGTTGCGCTACTCTGAAAGACGCGTTTTGGGGCCATGCGTGACTGCCAAAAACAAACCTGTGAGGGGGACCTAGGTGGAAGCCCTGGACATGGGTGGACTGGGAAGCCCAAAGCGAACAATATCTTGCTAGTGAGGTGGGGTGTTACAACTTGGTACTAGTAAGGTCAGAGATAGCAACCTTGGATCTTTTGCGTCCAGGAGATTGGGTCCTCAGTTTATCAACTTTACCAACTTCTGTGCACATTGGATTAGCACGAGGGCCTGCACAATATGGTTGTTGCTTCTCGACAGCAGCAGTATCCTCAGATGGAATTCCAGAAACAGAGTTGGTAGCAGTTGCATGAGGTTGTTTTTTTCGTGTGGAACTGGGGCCCCTGTTGCATGTATTTGCAGAATGACCTATGACCCGACACCGCTTACAAAACCTGGGGAGAGATTTATAAATAACCTGCTGGGAGAAGGGCGTGCCATCGGGCAAAACGACCTGGATAGCATCTGGTAACTATTGTAGCAACTCAACCTCAATCAATATTCTGGCATAAGAAAGCCTGGTCATATTCTTAGTGGGAACATCACAATGTATGGGTTTCCCTATCATACTGGCAAGCTTCAAGAGGCATAAAGGAGTCCAGCATCGTAGAGGTAAGTTCGGGAGTTTTACCTTGGTTGGCAGCTTGGTCATATCAAAGGCTTGAAAATCAAAAACTCAAGCATAACTTTCAAGATGAGGGGCCAGCCAAAGACAAAGTATGGACCACCACTCATAGTTTCTAGCATTTTCAGTTCAAAATGAAAAGCAAAGATTAACCAACCAAAATCATGCATTGTAAAGTTTGTTTTATGTTACCAATATTTCCCAATGAAATGCAACAGAGGCGCATATCTTAAGAATTTCCCAGCTACATATCCAATCAAACAAAACTGCCACATGGGAGTAGCTTCTCCTAGTCTGTCTCCTTAAGTTGATAGGATGTAGAGAATGTATAATCAGGAAAATGACCAAGAGGTGGGGATGGTGAGTTTGAAATACCTGTCGAGATTTCTGTAGCGGAACACTTGTGACCACCTGACAGAGACACTTGCCTTGAGCCCTAGATGCCGAAGTATGGGCATCATTAAGGGGGGAGCACCACCAGAAGGCTAGGAAGCAGAGCGTCCCTTTCTAAAAGTTGGTTGGGAAGGGGGGACTAGAGATGGATCATGGGTCAAGTCACCAGAGCTCGGGTAGGAACCTCTCGAGTAAGACCCAGCCAAATGCACACGCGGGGCAATGTTAGGTCAGAAATTGCCAGAGGAACCTTCATTACAGGCACTAGGAGCAAGAGAAGAGTGTGAGGAACTATTCCTCTACATGGATCTGTTCCTACGGTTGGAGGAAACCCTAACTCCACTTGAGGGACTAACAAAGTCAGCCAAGATCGCCTTTTTCCTAGGTGTAGTGAAGATGGGGGAGGCGGAAGTTATGTCCTGTTGGACCGGCGAGCGGCTATGAGACAAAGCCCTAGTCGCTCTCGAAGTAGACCAATGACAGGGAACTTGGAGACTGAAATCACCTTAGACACTCTTGAGGAGCAATGTTTTGGTCTTAGATTTTGTCATAATGAACAAAAGAAAGACTTCTTATCGAGCTGAAAAGAGAAGAAGACGCTGCACAATGAGAAGAGAATGAAAGCTCGAAGTAAAGAACACAAGCAGCTTCTCTCACTTAAAATCAGGAGCTTCTCTCTCTTTCCATCATTTGGTTTCTTGTACATATTAGTCGCAGTAGATTATGTTTCAAAATGGATAGAGGCAATTCCAAGTCGAAACAATGATAAAGTTTTTGAAAGAAAATATTTTGAGTCAATTTAGAATCTCTCGAGCCATGATAAGTGATGGTGGAACACATTTCTGCAACAAGAAATTTGAGTCTTTAATGAAGAAATATGGAATCACACACAAAGTTGCCACCCTTTATCACCCTCAAACAAGTGGACAGGTAGAACTTGCTAATAGGGAGATCAAACAAATCTTGGAAAAAACAGTGAACCCTAATAGGAAGGACTGGTCTTTAAGACTTAATGATGGACTTTGGGCTTATCGTACTGCTTTTAAAACATCATTAGGTATGTCACCTTATAGGTTGGTCTATGGAAAATCTTGTCACTTACCTGTGGAACTTGAACATAAAGCTTATTGGGCTATCAAAGCTTTCAATTCAAACCTTGATGATACTAACCAACTGCGTAAGTTACAAATAAATGAGCTTGAGAAAATAAGAAATGATGCATATGAGAATTCAAAAATTCATAAATCAAGAATCAAAGAGTTTCATGACAAGAGAATCTTGAGAAAAACATTTGATGTTGGTCAAAAAGTTCTGCTTTATAATTCTCGACTCCATTTATTTCCTAGAAAGCTAAGATTAAGATGGAGCGGTCTATTTATTGTGAAACATGTGTATCTTTATGGGGCCCTTGATATTGAGAATCCAAAGAATGACAATGTTTTTAAGGTAAATGGACATCGTTTGAAAACTTACTTTGATAATTTTCCTAGTGAAAATGAATCCATTAGTTTGAATGATCCTGTATATAAAAGTTGATTATTTTGTTTTTCTCACATTGTTTTTGTGTTTTTTTTTTATGACTCTTGTTTTGCTAGTCTTTCTCCAACCCTGGTCAAATGGCGGATAACGGTACTCCGTGACTCTTAAGTCAGTTCTTTCAGTTTCTCATGATAACTGATATCTGTGTATATGTTTGTTCAATTCCTTGTTCCTTCTCTTTTCTTTGCATCTCTTTTCCACTTCTCATCTCAAAAATGGACACCACTTTTAAGAAATTGAAAAAGTATTTTCCCGTTTTACCTCCAAATGTTATTGCAAAAATTTATCTTGCTAGGTGTGCAAGATTGAGGTTGTTAATAAACCATGGAATTCCTGAAGATATTCGTTGGCTAATTGAAGCAAAGGTCCGATTATCAAGTGAGTCCTCCAATTCTTTCATTTCATACATGCCTGGAACAGGTAAAAGCACTTTTGCGAAGAAACGTCGTGCAAAACGACTGAAAGTTTGTCACCGATGTGCCAGATGGACTTGTAATGCATAATGTTGTTCTTTAGGAATGATATCTGTAAACCGTGAAGATAAAATACAATTCATTAAAGATGGCTTGAGTAAGGGGTCTTTAGATAATCTTCTATTAACTCTTGAGACGCACCCTAGTGGAGATGTGCATCATGCAATTCATGATTTATGACCCCATTTTCATAAAGAACATGATCGACTTAGTCTTGGGAATCTGACTAAAAAAGACCATGTTTACCAGTTTTTAAGAAAATTGGATGGGAAGCTTATCCCCGACCCATAGAGGGTGTTTAAGCCGTTCTTGGACGTAAAACCAAGGGAAGACGTGAGCCACAATCACAACTACTTGTACATACACATGTTTAAAAAATAAAAAATAAATGAATAGAGAGAGAGAGAGAGACTCCAGCTGACCTACATATAGGTGGTATGATTGCATTTTTAATTTTTCATCTATAAAATCTTCTCTTCCTTCCCTTCATTTGTACTCAACCCATACATTTAACAGACATAGAAGTGTGTTGAAATGGCATGTTCCTCAAATAATCATATAAGAAATATTTGTGTTTTCGGTGGATCCAGTCCTTGGAAAGAAAATGAGTTTTTCGAATCAGCAAATCATCTTGGTCAGGTGCTCGTTGAGAGAAAGATTCATTTAGTGTATGGAGGAGGCAACCTTGGGTTAATGGGGGGTGTGTCAATGGCTGCATTTTTAGGAGGCAGTCAAGTTTTGAGGGTCATCTCCAAAGCTTTAGCAAAAGGAGACATCATTGGAAAAACAATTGGAGAAGAATTATAGGTCTCCACAATGTCTGATCGAATGAATGCAATGTTTAACCATGCTGACGCCTTTATTGCCTTACCAGGTGATCTGGGCACATTGGAAGAGATCTTTCATATTTCCTCTTGGACCCAACTGCACATTCACCATAAACGTATAGGTTTGTTAAATGTTAATGGTTTTTATGATAATTTGTTGTCTTTTCTTGATCAAGCTGTGGAACAGAAATTTCTAACATCTTCGGCATGACAAATTATAATCTCTGCTGCTACTGCTGAACAATTGATTGACCAACTATAATCTTTCATCCCTGTACTTGATCCCTCCATGGGTCGCATAAATTGGTCAACTATGGAAAGCCGTAAAAAGCTTAGATTGAATTTGAGCCTTCGTTTGTGAAACCTTGTGTCTTTTGGTTTTATTAATAGCATAATATTTGTGTTTTGTTGTTTCTTATATTTGTTTAAGTGTGTTTCAAGTTTGTCAGTAGTTGCTGTTTCAGGTGATGTTTTCTATACTCTATCTTTCTACCTTAGAACATTGAAGACAATGTTTTGTTTTGGTTGGGGGGAGAGGGTAGTAGTTGATATTAAAAAAAATTAACACACTGTGTTTTCTATTATTAAAACTATTTGCAAAACTGTTGTTACTAGGATGGCAGAGTAAAGAAGGAACTTTAGTGACTCTTGAGACGCATCTTAGTAAACATTTTTAATAAGGTCTATCAGAATACTTCTTGAAATATTCAGGTTTACAAACTCTCGCATTGTTATCACTTGATTCTGCTTATATACTCATTTAACAAGTATTCTTAAACTTTCATTTTCACACACACACACACACTTTAACATATGATTATGGGTTGCATATTGGATTGTTACATTATTTATGTTCTTTTGTTAAAGGTAACAACTAAGGGAAAGGGATAGTATATAATTTGCAAAAAAAAAAAATTGATAATATTGGTGATAATAAAAACGTAGATAAGTTTGGTTTCGTAGTCTCCCTAACCTAAGCAATTAAGCCCGAAGGGGTGTTTTAACACCTAATACCCTAAAGTCAACTGACTTGGGAGCTATTGGCTCAGTGCTTGTTACATGGGTTAAGGAGAAAAGCTTAAGGGAATCAAACATTGCACTATCTACGTATCAATATCTGTAACCCGATTTACTAAACTCGTAGGGGTGTCTCAACACTTAATGCTCTAAGACTAACTGGTCTGGGAGTCATTAGTCGAAAGCTCATTACATGGGTTAAAAATGCATTGTGTTTTAAGTTATATGTATATATATTTAAAAAAAAGGAAGAAAAAAATAAGATAATAATCTCAACCCAATGAAATTAACCTTAAACATTAGAACAAAATTTTGTTTTCTTCCAAGTAAAACCCCATAACTATGTGTTGATATATTGAGCACAAAAGGAAGGTTTATTAATATGTTGTTTAAGAAGTATGAAGCAGATATATAAATTTAATGAAAGTTTGTTTATTTGGATAGATTAATGGAAGTTGAATGATGAATGTCTTGCTTTGTGGAACTTGCAAATTGTTTTTCTATTTTAACGCTTTGATTACTAGGGACTAGAATAAGCTGGTTGGGGGTGTGATTAGTACTTAAAAGTGCATTTTTGTCAAGGTTTTATATCATCATTTTGCACTTGAAGTATCAATAACTCCTTAACTAGAGCATGTTTTATAATAACATGTCTAATAATATAAGATACCTTTAATTATGGTAAATGTTCATTTTAAATGCAGGCATATCACGTAAATCAAAGGATTGACACATACCTCTGGAATCTTCTGGTAAAATTTCAACTCGATCCAACGATTTAATTTGGAGATATGTTCAATAGCATAGAACTAGACAGTAGGAAATTTTACATCAAAATCCAAATCTGACCTTGTTTGGATTATATCATAACGTGGGTCTGGCAAACATGCCAGACCCAAGACACTTAGACTTGTGTTGCAATGTCGCGGTCACACAAATTAATTATCCTAGCTTAAACAAACAAAGAAATATAGAGCAAGTAAGTGGTTGATCCCATAAGAAAGATTTAGTTTAGGTCTTTAAGGTAGATGATTCAGAGTTGGGGGTTTTGAGGTTATGTAGGCTATATACTATGGTAAATAGAATAAAACAATCAAGCTATATATTAAATAAATCTAAAGTTTATCAAGAAAAAAAACCTTGGTCTCAAATCAACATCCACCTACGGAAATCAAAACTGATCACGAAAACGATACATCAATTTATATTTTGAATATCTATCTTTCCTTAATATTAGTCAATTAACTGATTTGCAGTGTAATGAACCCTAACCATTAAACAACCATAGTGTCCACACTAGTAATTTAATTCAATGACAGCCTTAAGAACTAAATAGGCTGATAAATCTAGACAACATAAATATCTGCAGTCTATGTTCAATTTAATTGAACGTTTTCCCTAAAATTAACAACATAGATTTTCCATGATTATTAAACCTAGTAACTTCACAAGTTTAATTTATCACAACTCCGATTTTGATAGCAAACTTAGTAGTAGATTGATTTAGAATAACAATTTAGAGTCCGCTCTAACAATCAAACTAAACAATCATAGGAAATAAGCGTAGGAAGACATTCATATTCATCATATAAACTGAAAAGAAAAGATAGAATAGATCTCACTGTTTTTGAAATTTGAAGGTTTATGTATCCTTTCAACCAAGAAAAATAATTGAGTCTTGCATGTCTATTAAAAAACTAATGAATAGAACAGATGAGAGCACAATTTCGGGTATATGAGAAAAGGGTTAAATTTCTCTTCTTCTTTCTAACCCCCCATTTTCTTTCTCTCTTTCTTTTTATTTGGTGGAAACCCTAATCCCCATATCCCTCCAATCCATTTTTATTCTTCAAAAAAAATAGTCCTTTACAAAGTAAACAATCTACATGTAAGTAAGTTGGACTTATTTCTTCACAAAACCTGTTTGTTGGCAGAATTTATAAGTTATCTTAGAAAAGTCATCTCTCTCTTATATGAGCTCTTTTTTTATTGAAAGTTGGTAGGATGATAGGTCTTTGAGTCAGGAATTCAAAACAAATTGAGTTTGCATCAAATGGACTTCTCTAACTCAAGATATTCAAGTCAGAATGGTCAAAGGTCAAAACTAGTAAAATACGAGACTTGTCTTTGAATTCTATGATTTCCATCCTCTTTCTTGTTTTATTTTTCTTGTCATTTATGTGTATAAAGGTGTGTATGTTAGCTTTCTAATGCCACTAGAATCACTTCATTTCGACCTCTACAACTCAAGTTCTGCATAAAACATTGATTAGAGGTTAAATTTATTAATATTTGATGCGGTGATTAGTACTTAAAAGTATATTTTTATCAAGGTTTATATCATTATTTTGCACTTGAAGTATCAATAACTCCTTAACTAAAGTATGTTTTATAATAGCATGTCTAATAATATAAGATACCTTTAATTTATGGTAAATGTTCATTTTAAATACAGGCCTATCACATAAATCAAATGATTGATTGATGAGTTTAACTACTGAAATTGAGAAGACAAAGAGAGGGCTAAACTTAGAAAAGAGATGTTGGTTCAGTCCAAACTGGAACATCATTCGGTTATTGGATCATAAATGGAGTTGTATTTAGGTCTGGTTTATATGTATGAAAAGCTAAGACATAGGCCTAAAACTTGCATGAAGAGTCCAAGATTTAAAAGTGTCATTTACGAGTTCAAATGGTAGCAACAACGGAGAAGTCAGAATCTGTTCTGCAGCCCAGATACTATTCAATGTTCAACCCATATCTCGAGTTCTAGAAGTCCAAATGTGCCGATTATTGATTTATTGGAAAGCTGAGACAATTTCCCAGAACTTTCATGAAGCCTATCTATTCAAATTCTGATGTTAGCAATGACGTTTTCTACAGACAAGAAGATAAGGATTGTTACCAAGTCAAGAGGTGGTCACCCACTCAACAATTAGTCATCAAATCAATAGTTCCAAATTTTGGCCTATAAAAGGAGCCATTTGCCATATATTTAGGCATCTTGGTTTTCAGATCAAGATCATGTTCTTGCTCTCTCTCTCTTTATATTTTTGTAATGCTTAAGTTTTTCTTTCATTAATCTCTTGTTTATGCCTTTTATTTCTTTCATTATACTTATATAATCATGTTCTCCTCTTATTTATCTATGTTTCTCTTATTCATAATGTTCAGCTAAGTTTATTATGTCAAGGTGAGAAGGTTACACTAATGGTGTAAGAATAAGTATAGTATAAACTCAACATAGACTTTAATGTTTAATACTAACATGTTTTATATTTATTATCTTATTCACTCTTAATACCTTGCTTGTTAAATGGTTAATCTAGATTTGTGTTGAACAGCCATTGGTACAACAAATACTTGGCACTTTCATAGCCCAACTGTTTGGTATAACCAACACCTGTGCTATGAAAGGAACTTGATTTGTTGTTAACATAAGTTATCACCATGAATACCTGATAATATTTACAAGTATTGGCATTACTCGAATAAGATAATTAATGTAATCATGTTAACAATTTATAATCCAAGTGGAACCTCATTTGTGTGTGGTTTCCAGTCAAGTAATAAAAAGAGTTTATACTATACTTATTCGAAATACCATTAGTGGATCCTCTAACCTTGACAATTATTTTATCTTTGTTTAAATCCTTACATCATTATCACGTCTCAAAGCTCTCTTCAAATCTTTTCTTTTATTTATAATTCTATATAGTTCACCTCCCTATGGTTCGATCCCGGTCTTGCTGGGTTATTTATTACTTCGACACTCCTGCACTTGGAATAAGACATCAACTTTTTAATTGTGTCACGCGGGTTGGAACATGGTCTAAATTTTATCTCTAATTTACTCCTTTTTGAATCTCACATCCAAAAGTGCCTTCAAAATATTAAAAAAAAAAAAGGATTATCAAGGCATTTTATATATAAAACATGAACAAAATACTAGTTAAATATGGGTAAAACTATCGAATAATTTGGTTGCATCAACTTGGTAGACAACCAAGTCCAAGGTAATGTGGGTCTGGCATCTGCTTGGACATGGCACTCCGCCAAGTCCAAGGTCATATAGGTCTAGCAAACATGGCAGACCTAAGACACTTGGGCTTGGTAGTTAGTCAAGTTCAAGGTAACAACCATCCTCTATTGGCATGTCTAGGAGAATAACCAACTTCCCTAGGGTCTAACCTCAGGGAAGAACTCAGCCTCTATAGGCTAGCTACATTTAACGTCTTAAACTCTAATCTCTCTACACCTTTTTAGGTATATAAAAGTCCTCTAAGGATCCACCATATTCCCATCAAACATTAATATAGATTTAAGGGATATTTATCCCTCATTAAATGTTGTAAGGATAAGTACACTGCAGATCCTCCTTTTCATAAAAAAAACAAGACTCATGAGCTATATAACATTATAAGACCTTCAGAACAAAGGTTCACAATCTTCATTCTCTACTGCATATATATTTTCAAAGCATCTCTCTCTAGAATATTCTTGTATTTTCTCTCTCTAAAAAGATATTTATTTAAGTATCAGAGAGTCCCCACCTCCACCACAGGGGACCTTTTGCAGGTACTGGCCATGAGCAACTTTGGTCTATCAAGGATCAAATATAAGCTATCAACTACCTTGACTAAGGAGAATTGAAGAGATTTGTAGGACCAATTGATTAACCGATTGTCCAACCTGAGAGCCATATTCCCAAATTAGTTGGATTTTTAGGATTCCATCACTTTCTCATGAATCTGTCTTTTGTGACTGATAGTAAAAATGCAACGATAATTCAACCATAGGTAATTATTTTTCATCAGAAAATACTCTAATAAGCAATTCATGATATAAATTAATCTAGCTCATACTGAGAATGGAAGAAATTAAGGATAGAGCAAGATCGAGTCTGATGCTATCCCATCATAGGAAAAAATAAAGAAGCAATTTATGATTATTTTATAGTTCAAGAAAACAGGGGTGTTGCTCGCTACTAATCTACTTCATTTTTTCTTGTTCAATGTAGGCTAGATGGTTTGTGCAGAGATGCTGCAGTTTTTGTTCCAAGTTTGTTTGAACCCATCATCACATGCCTTACATATACTGCAACCTATTCTTCTCCACCATCATCCTGAAGAATTTGAGGCACTTATTTTTGCTAACTGCATTTTGAGGGTTTGAAATCATGAAGAATCATTTTACATGGAAAAACAAATGCAAATATCAGATGTCACACAAAAAATTTCCACAGCTTTAGTTCCAGCAATGAACCATAGTTTTCCTTTCATTTCCTGTAATGTATTACAACAAACAAGAGAAGGGTTATCTCCTATGAAGCTTAACTCTCATTTTCAGTCATCTGTAATGTAAGTATATGGTTTGACGGTTATTTTATTCAAACATGTAATCTTATCACATCTCTCAAATTCCTTGAAAGGGGGGGACCATAGTTTGAAACATGGTTAAATTTAGAGTGCGGCTATTGACTAAAGTACTATGAGTATATAAGGAGGATGGTTTAGTCATGCAATGAAATACAATCACAATCGGTGTAAATTAATGGACATTGTATAGATAGACAACTAATACCGCTTCTTATAACATAACTTAACTAGTACATAAACTCTCATAGTATTTGAATTTCCATCCATTCAAAAATTAATAAAAAAAATATTCATGATTCTCTATTTTAGAGAAAATGAATGTGATAATATTTTTTTAGTTAATTAGTTAAAATATGTTTTCAGCTATTTTAGTTAAATTAGAGGGAGCATGAATATAGATGCTATTTGCATGACTAAACTTTGATTTTAAAGATGTTTTTATTTACAACATATAATGATACTGACACAATGTTGATAAGATTTTATAAATATTAAAAAAAAGTTAACATGTTATTTTTATAGACATGCTTTTACCATTTTATTATTTAATATTATTCTTGAATTAAGAAAATGAAACATGTTGTGATGGGAAAAAAGAATATTTTTTTTATCATATTATACATTACACATTATATTATATTATATAATATTATATTATAAAAAACTAAAACAATATATACTTTAGTATTCATTGGCCATTTTATTCTTTATGTAAACTTATTCTTGAAATATGAAAGGAAGTGTTGGTAGATGGTTGTGATGGGCAAACGAACATTTTTTTATCATATATATATATATATATATATATATATATAAAAACTAAAACGTTGGATACTTTCGTTATTCATTCATTCATTGTCACAAGTTATTATTCATTCACTTCTTTTTATTAACATGTTTTTCTTCTATTGCATCCTTCTTTCCCCCAATAAATTACTAATTTCTTGAAAATGGTTAAAGAATAGAGAAATTCAAGAAGAATGGCCAAAATGCAGAAGGCAAAAAAATCAAGTGGGCAATTACAAATTGGCTTAAAAAAGTTCGCTTCGATCTCCCTATTTTTCTGTGTCTATTTTCGATTCCTATAGTTTTCGAAATTTTTTACCCAAAAATTAATTTTTCAATCATTAATTTGAAGAGGAGAGAGAGACGGGCTAAAAAATGATGGAGAGAGAAAATCGTAGGTTAGCTACATTTTAGCCATGAAAAATATTGTTTTTTTTTCAACAAGTTCTATATGATGAGAGGAGTTTTAGTAAAATGTTTTTTGCTTTCATTTTGTCAAAAAAAAAAATCAAGGTTGAAACAAGATTTTATTTTTGAATTGATTTTATGGTTTTAGACAAATTTAGGGGTATTTTGAGTTGATTTATGACATTGTAAATATGTTTATTAAATGTTTTTAGACTGAAAAAAAAAGAATATTAGAGCATAAAAAACCCCAGTTTGATTTTCCAGTCACCTATTCGGTGGCCAAAATCTAAAACATCAAACATTATATTGTTTGTTATATTTAAAAAAAAAAAAACAAGAAGAAGAAGGTGGTTGAATTACATATTGTCCAACCCTTAAAAAAAAAAAAAAAAGGAAGGCAGACACTTTAGCTTAGCCTTCTTTCAACTAGGCTAGGCGCCTAGGTTTGACCCTGTCTATTTTTTTTTCTTTTTTTATTCTAAATGCACTTTAAAAGAATTAACATGATATTTCATTTGTTGATCAATTATGTCATGGTTCTCAAATAATATTATACATTTTTATGAGAATGGTAACAATGTTTTTTTTTTCCAATTATTATGTAACTAATATGAAAAAAATAACTCATGAATATTCAATTAAAATTGATTTTTTTTGTCTTTTTAAATTTGTGCATGAAAGAATTAGTGAGGAAATTTATGAATGTTTTGAGTTAAGAGATTGATTTATTGAAATACCAAGGATGTTATTGGGTGGTTTTTGGGTCAAAATAGATTAAGAAAATTGATTTTTGATACCAAAGAACCCTAACCCTATTTTTAGCCAACTCTTTTATGATCTAAATCTAGACAATCATATGATGCATCATCTTTTTTATTTTTTTAAAAGAAGAAGGAGTGGGTAACATGTTTCATTTTTTCTTCACTCTTCAAATTTTTTATGTTAAAAAATAATAGCACAAGGACATTATATTTTTTCGTTCAAATATCTTTTATCCAACCTGTGGCATAGCCTGAGTCAAATAATAACAGTGTCTTGAACCTATATATTTTTATCAATTTTATTTAATTATATTTAACTGGAATAGAAATCAATTTGCATACATGATTAAAAAATTATATTTTTTCATTGAAAGGATTTTCTTTTTAATGCCAATAGACTTTTTTTAAAATGAAATAATAAACATTTTATGAATCCATTCATTAAAATGAGTTAAAAAAGAGAAAGATAACCCAAAGACCTCCCATAAAAAAATATCTAAAGATCTAATTCAACAATTTAATAACTTTAATATAATTTTAAAATTCTCCCTTGTTTTTAAACATTTTAGAGTTGTAACTAATATATTGACTCATGCTCCGCCGTGGGTCGAACCATTTTTTAAAAAATATAAAAGAAATATTGATAGCACAGAGAATTTTTTTAATAGTGTTATTAAACATAACCAAATGGATTAATTGTGAAACCTCCCGACTCAGCTATTTGCCAAACTCAAGTTTTTAATTAAACTATGTGGGAACTAACTCGACTTAAGTCGATCGATTCATAGGTTCAAATGCAACTTTGATGATCGATAAAAACATAACTTGACTTTAAAAAAAACCTCAAGATGATAATTTTTTTAAAATATTGAGACAATGATAGATTTGATCGACCTCGATCCCCCTACGACCCAGGTCATGAACTCTATTGTGTTCAATTACTTTTTTGTATTTTTTATTTAATAATATGATAAAAATAGATGCTCATAAAATTGAGTATCAACCTAAAAATAGACACTTATTTGAGACAATTATCCCTATAGAAAGCAAATAAAAATCAATAATACAGTCTATTTCCCAACTTATGTAATATTAAAAGATAAAATTGAAAATAAACAAATTAAAAGAAAAAAAAAGCATATCTTATCTTTGAGTAAATTCGTCAAACCTATAAATCGGGTGAGCTAGGTTAATACACTAAATTTATGAACTGGGTTATGGATTCCACTGAGATTATTATTTGTTTTTTGTAAAATATTTTATATTTAACTATACGGTAATAAAAATAGACGATTGCGAAATCAAACGCTAACTAAATACTAAGATATTTTTTTAGATCGCGATAATCTCATAAAAGGCTAAGAGAAATCAATTATGAAATTAAATTCTCAAATAACCTAGTATCTAAGGATTAAATAAAAAGACTAATTAAAAAAAAGTTAAACTTGTCAGACTTGCGAACCAAGTCAACGAGCCAAACTTGTGAATATGTTCATGGATTTTATAAAGTTTGATAACATAAATTTTATCTAAAACTATATTTTTAACTATATGAGAAAAAAATAGACAATAAAAAATTTAAGTTCAATTAAAAAAAACATCTCACCAAACTTGTAAAATAGAAAAACCCGAGTTACCCTGGTAAACCTGCAAACCATGTTAACCTCATAGAAAGGTAAAATAAAAAAAAATAATTATGAAATCAAATTCTTAATCATCTCAATATTAAAATATGAAATCGATAAAAATAAATTTGAAAAAAAATCAAAACAAAAAGAAAAAAGGAAGAAAATAAAATATTATGGATTACTATTGTCATTCACAATGAAATGTGTGTGGGTGAACAATGGTTTTCCCATGTCATTTAATTTTTGTTACTTTATAAAGTTTAATAACATGACTTTTCTCAAAAACTATTTTTTTAACTATATGAGAAAAAAATAGACTATATAAAAAAAGTCAAGTTCAATTAAAAAAAACAACCCTCTAAACTCGTAAATCGGGGCAACCTGTGTTATCATAGTAAATTTCTAAACCACGCTAATCTCATTTAAAGGCAAAATAAAAGGAAGAAAATTATGAAAGATTAATTTAATTGGGAAAAAAATTAAATTCTTAAAATATCTAAGAAACAAAAACTTATACAAACATCTTGGTAAATAACTCATCCATTGATATTTAATAATTTTTTACAAACAAAATTATATTTTTATTCAAAATAATAATTTTTAAATTTTTAAAAAATAAAAAATTTCAAAATTACTCAACCATTAAACGTTTTAAGAAATTAAGTAACATAATTTTTTTTGTCAAGAACTTATAAGTTTTCTACAATAAAATATGTGTAACTAATTAAGGAATAAAAAATTGCTTACTCATTAAATAATAATAATAAATAATTGTTTTATGTTTCTATCTATCAAGAAGTTTATAAATTTTTATTAACCAATTAAAAATATGGGCTACTTTTAAAATATTTTGTTTATTTTTCATGAAAGAAAATATTAAAAGCCCATTCGGTACTTTTTCATGATTTTGCTTTTTTTTTTTAAAAAAAAAGAAAAATTATTTTATGCTTTTCATTTAAAAAAACTATTTATTTTATCAACAAAAGTGTATGAAGTAAAAACTCTTGTACAAACTCAATTATGGAAAAATATAAAAAAAACATATTATTAATTAGAAAATATAAAAGTGTTAATTGTGTTGATTAAATTATTAATTAAAAAACACAATGCTAATTAAAAAAACATAAAATATAAAAAGTGATTTAATTATGATGATTAAATTGTCATGCAAATTGTGTTGATGATGATAGGAGATATAATAATGGTTGATATGATTCTAATTAAAATTAGTGATAAGAGGTATCATAATATCAATTTTATAAATATTGTTATTTTATATAAATAATGATAATGGTAGATGGTGATAATGATATAATAAAGGTGGTTGTAATAACATGCTAGTGACAGATATAATCATAAATGTTTTTAAAAAAAATTTAGATAACTGTAGTAGTATTAATAAAACTAATGAGATAGGTGATGATGTTAAAGTAAAAAATAATTATAAAGTAAGTAAAATAAAAATAGTGGTTAAAATAGTCATGATAATTGTAGTGGTTATTATAATGATATTAGTAAGATTGATATTGGTGGTATGGTGGTGGTTGTGGGGAGGAATGGGTGATATAGTGATAACTAGATAGGCGGTATGTGTTATGTTGTATGTCATACCAAAAAAAAATTAATGTAAAAAATGATGTTTAAGTGCTACTAACATGTTTTAAAAAAATAAAAAGAAATTTGCGACTCGGGTCATAGCTTTGATTGGGTTTAATAAGTTGATTTCATTTAATTATATGATAAAAAAAGAGACAACAATAATGAATCGAATAAAAAAAGAAAAAGTTATTATGATGACATGCACAAAAAGAACGTCTGCTTAAAGGAAAAATGTAACGACCCGGCTTTTTCAAGCAAAAAACAGTGGAAATTTTGTTTTTTGGTTCTCGGTACTTCTCACAATGATATTCTGTTAATTAGTAATTAGGTTCCCTTTCTTATCATGGCATCATACGGATATAGTTTCTTTGTAAATCGACATTCTCATAAAACGAATACTTAATACAAGTGCCCATAATATTATATTTTCATATTCAGACTACATTACATCATATTGACATACTCATGAATTTACATTCTTATTCTAGTCTCGTTATCAACACAAGTTTATACATAAGTGTCGAACGACAATCTTACATAAATAATACCTCCTTTCATACGATCCTCATGTGATTTCTCAACACAATATCCTCATAAACGAGAATACCACATAAATATATCATAACATTATATCTACATATTTGCACATCCACATCCATGTTCGAATATAGTTTTCATTACAAGTCCTTACAAAAGTGTCGAAAGGCAAATATTCAATATAACACTTAAAACAAACTATTACATAGAACCTTTTAAAATATGAGAACTCGTGGAACGGTTTTCCTATGCACTTTGATTGTATGATGCCCTTGTTACAAAAACAACATGGATACAAGAAATGTAAATAATCTAAACATAATAATAATAACTAGAAGGATGTTATCGTTATTTTTCGTTATCAACTGAAGGTGAGTACATTCTTTCATTCACTTCTCAAATACAATGTGCAATCCTTATTACTTTGCTAGATGTATTATCCTCATTCATATGCCTCAACCCCTCCATAGGAGTAGTAGGATCGAAGCTTAATCTCCGGTCAGGGTTAATCACTTCACCTTAACCTGGTCATTCATCTTGGATGCTTTTAAGTTTTTAACTGTAACTAATCGCAATAACTAAACTTGGTCACCCGTATCGAATGCCATTAACCAAAACCAACCACACAAGTCGACTCGTCATCTCTTACGGATACAATTAGTTAAAGCCAATCATCATAATCAACTTGGACATTCATCTAGGATGTCATTTATTGAAACTAATCATCAACCACAACCTGGTCATCCATTTCGGATGCCATTAATCGAAGCTAATCAACAATCACAACCCAGTCATCCTTCTTGTTAATCAACAATCACAATCTGGTCATCCATCTTGGATGTCATTAGCCGAAGCTAATCATCAACACAACCTGATCATCCATCTCGGATGCCATTAGTCGAAGCTAATCAACAATCACAACCTGGTCATCCATCTTGGATGCCATTAGCTGAAGCTAATCATCAACACAACTCAGACATCCCTCTCGGATGCCATTAGCCACATCTAAACAACGATCACAAGTCACAACCTGGTCATCCGTTTTAGATGCCATTAGCCGAAGCTAATCATCAACACAACCCGGTCATCCATCTCGGATGCCATTAGCCGGAGCCAAGGTTGTCAATTCTGTTTCGGTAAGTGTTTTATTTTTTCAATTGGAATGTTTCAGTTTTAGAGTGTTTTAGCGTGCCGTTTCAGGGTTGTACTGTTCATATATATATATTCAACAAACATAATTCAAATTCAAGATAAATTAATTATAAATTATGTAATACAAGCACAATATCAAACAAATATAATTTTAAAATTTAAAATATTTCTAAATAGTCAAGATTAAATAAATCTTTAACTTAAAGTAATTAAACTTAAACAAAATATCAAAATATCAAAATAT
>Ga0325414_1000352_pt1 | contig 35740 bp, 16 predicted proteins | sample PopdelMetagenome_8_FD_206183 | JGI IMG/M metagenome (GOLD analysis project Ga0325414, IMG submission 206183) | Populus deltoides microbial communities from Bellville, Georgia, United States - Leaf-PdKOR-R3 | ecosystem: Host-associated > Plants > Phyllosphere > Phylloplane/Leaf | place: USA... | reverse complement strand
TGATAGAGACATTTTTTATGCTTGTTTTTCTCTTTTCACCTCGTGAACTAAATAAAATATAAAAAGCATTGTAATTAGAAATAAAAAGATTATTTTAATTAATTAAAAGTATGTCATTATTTTTTTTTATTGCTTTTTGTCTGTTAGTGGGCCCGTGATGTAGTTAAGTTGGATTAATTTTATTCAGTTTTTTTTGCTAATGGGAATATGCCACGTGTCTAATTTGTTCTCTAAATGTTAGGCACATGATGAACAAATACCTTATAACTTCAAATTTTACCTCCTGAACTTATAAAGAGAGACCAATTTTGCCTCCGGATCAAAAGTCTAAAGATTTGGTTTTCTAGAATTATTAAGTATCGATCAAGAACTAAAAATTCCATTAAACCTACATTTGGAAGAAAACACTCTTAATCACATATATTAAATTATCTGAACTGCTACTTTATTGTCCATATTTATCTACAATACAATATATTTTTATGAGATTTAGCCCCAAAAAATAAAAAATAATTTCTTGGAGATGACCGAACCAAGTCACTAGAGATTAACTATGTCACCTTACAACTCTGAAAGAAAATTAAAACAAAAGCTTGGATATCAAATTCCATTTCTTGAGAGAACTAAGCCAGTCAAGAAGAAACAATATATTTATTTCCAACTTTTAAATGAATCGAAAGCATTTCATAATTAAAAGATTCAAATAAAATAGCTAAAAAATCCTTTTAAATTTACCCAAAAACTTCTTCAAAATAAGCTAAAAAAACCCCTTAAACTCGGGTTACCAAGCTCGAGCCTAATATATAGTTGAGAGCCAAGAAAAATAGACTCAGATGTGGTAGCTTGAGCCCATGCTTGGCAAAGTGCATTGGCACGCGCCCATCTGGACGTGTTGGCCAACACCTTATATTATGGGCATGTGCACCTAGTTGGGTGTGCTACCCAGCAAGAGTACTAGGCATGCACCCCAGCATCATTTTGGGCTCGGGCACATGCCCCGAGCCCAACTACCTCGAGTGCAGACCCCGAGCCCAACATACATGGGTCTAGGCATGCTCCCTAAACCTATTCTTCACTTTTAATTCATTCTTTACTTTTAATGTGCAAGAACACCTTGTCCAAACCCACACTCATTAAAGAATTTTTTTAGGATTTGATGCGAGTCCCTTAGTATTTTTCACCAATTCTGTACATGTTATTTTGAGTATAATACAATTCAAAATATTATAATAGTGAAGTGACACTTTAACCCTTCATCTTAAAAAAAGAACAAGAATCATGGGCTACAAATACACCATGAATCCTTAAAGCAAATGGTTCACAATTTTTTCATTCTTAATATTTTTAGCGTTCATATTTTTAGAGTCTCTCTCTAAAATATAGTTGCACTTTCTTTTTCTATAAAGTTACTGACTTTATCATCAAAGAGTCCTCATGTCCATTAAAGAAGATTTTTTGCAGGTACCAGTCACTTGACTTACCAAACATTACCTATTACTACCACAACTACATGTCACTTGGCTTACTAGGCACCACCTACTACTGCCATAGTTACTAGTCACCTGGTTTACCAAGTATCGCTTGCTACTAGTTACCAATTCTCTAAGCTTTCTATATCAAGTCGCTAAAGTTACCAATTCTCTAAGCTTTCTATAACAAGTCACTAGATACCTTAACTATGGAGAATGAATCAGATTGCTTGAACTAAGAGATTACCCAATTATCCAACATATCAGCCTTATTCTAAATACCTTGGATTTTAGGACTTATCAATTCGCGCTGTCTATGAAAAACTAATCATTAGTTTCTAAAACTTTTTTTGACATTTCTAGTCTATTTCATGGCACACAACTAAGACACACCTGAGTCAAGAAACAAGACAAATCTATATATTACCACAAACACTTTTACCCAATTAGACCTTTAACAGCTCACTAGTCAGTTGCAACTCCTCACTCATACCGTGTTAGAAATCCAAGAGCAAAATTAAATTTTGCCACCTTGACAAGTCTTGACACCCTCAACAACACACAATGCCTCAGTGTCATGGCCATCGACTGCACCAAGAGTCGTTCATGCCATTATGATACTCATGTACAAAGTTGGTACTCCGAACTTCCTCTCCCTAGCTACCGTGAGATGGACGCAAGTTACCATAATCATTATTTCATGTCAAACTTCTCGGGCTCTCAAGAGCCTAACAGACAAAGGACCAAAAGACGGTCTATACATGAGCATATATTGAAGAATGATTACAACCCGAATCAATAGAGGGGTTCTTTTTTTTTTTTCCAGACGAGTATTGAACACTCGACTCTCTAAGAACTACATTTTCATGAAAGTAAGTTTGGACAACTATGATGACTTAGCCAACTTGAAGGAGTATGTACAGAATATGTACGGTAGCTTAGAATTGGTTATTCAGGATAATGACTAAATGTGTAAAATCCTACCCACAACCTTCTGGGGTCTACGCGTGTTTGGTACAATAATTTGAAGCCAAACTCAATCGAAGGGTTCAACGACCTCTATGTCAAGCTAGTGGAATGCTTCAACATTAATATACCCGCAGAGAAAAGCTCTATGAAACTATTTGGTGTTATCCAACAAGATAATGAGTTTACTCGAGCATATTTGAAGAGGTACAATGAGAAAATGCTCAAAGTGGAAGAAATTTTTGAGTCAATAACCTTAAAGGCTTTGATAAAAGGGGTAACGGAACATGTCATCTAGAAAAAACTTTATATCTTACCAGACATAAACTTGCTCAAGGTGAAGTAAGCCATGGCTAAGACATCACCCCCTTTATTATTACATGGGCAACCAGTATAGACCTTCCAAGTAAAAGCATTCTCCTAATAAAAATGAAAGCTCGAGGAAGAACCATGAAGGACCAACCCGTGAGCCATTTGTGTATCCTAATGATTTACCACCCTCTCGAATCAAAATGGGATCACCCATTCAAGGTTATTAGGGTAGCCAAGACGAACACCTACTAACTCCATAATATATTTGAAAAAATCTCCTAGATGGATCAAACAAATCCCCCGAAATAAGTTTAAAAACACCTTTGGGCTCCGACTATCAAGCCCAAGCCCAATATACAACTTAGAGCCAAGGAAAATGGGCTTTGGCACCACAAGGTCTAAGCTCAACACATATAATTTTGAGTATGATACAAATCAAAATATCACAAAGGTGAAATTATACTTTAGCTCATCTTCTCCACAAAATGATCAGATTTATGGGCTATAAATATACCATGAATCCTTCAAGCTAGAGACTTATAATATCTTTATTCTTAACATTTTCATCATATATATTTTCAAACTTTATCTCTTTAAAATATCATTACACTTTTTTTCTCTACAAAGTTATTGACTTTACCATTTAAGAGTTCTCATGTCCCTCAAAAAAGATTTTTTACAAGTATTAATCACTTGGTTTACCAAGCACCACCTACTGCGTACTACCATAATTATCGGTTACCTGCCTTACCAGACATTACCTACTAACAATTACTAACTATATAGGCTTCTCATATCAAGTAACTAGATACCTTGACTATGAATAATGAATCAAATTACTTGAATTAAAAGATTATCTAATTATCCAACACATCAACCTTATTTATAAGCACCTTGGGGTTTTAGTACTCATCACTTTCCAATCCATGTTCTTTTTCCTGTATAAAAAAGTTCCTAAAACATTCTAATAAATCAAGTAAAACCCATCTCTCATATGTAATAAAATTCCATACAAGCTCATGGGTTAGAATTGCAGTAAGAACCTATAGACTTAGTACCCTTCACAACCGTTCAACAATAAAAAGCAAATTTTGATATGGTGTGTGATGATTAAAATTTGGTGTTCCGTGATAATTGATTATGTTTGAGGGTTTTTCTTTTCATTTTCTTTTTAACACAAGAAGTTTTTCTGTTTGAGGAGGAAGAATTCTGTTGTTGATAAATGTGATTGAAATTTTCTTTTTCTTTTTCTATTATACCAATTTCTTTTTTTTATTATTGCTAAAGGATTTTTTTTTTAATCCGGAATGGCTACATGCACTTGCATCCCACGTGGCATTTACGGTGGTTCTATTTGGGTGTGTGGTTACGGTTGTTTTTTAAAGTGCTTTTTATATCGAAATGCATCAAAATAATATTTTTTTATTTTTTAAAAATTATTTTTGAGATCAACGCATCAAAACGATTCAAAACATATAAAAAATTTAATTTTTAACTAAAAAAATTTTAAATTTTTTAAAACATGGGTACAACCATGTTTTCAAACATTTAAAGTTAAGCTGATTCTAGCAGATTTTTTAAATAGTTGAATATTAGAAATAATATAAATTATACTCACATGATAATTTAAGTTTTTAACCTTTTAAATTCCTGATTTTTTTATTAAAAAAATATGCACTTGTGAATATTGAACTATTAATTAGTGAAATAAAAGTTATATATATATATATATATATCCCCGATCGAGCCAAGGAAAATTCAATGCATAAGCTTAAATCTTCAACCAAAGTCTGTTATCTCTTCTCTTCGCTTACCTGCAATTCTTTTGCATTTTGCTCTCACCGTTTTTCTGCTCTCGTACCTTTTGCAAAGATTCTCTATGGCCTTTCTAGGTGAGATTGGATCAGCATTTCTTAAAAGTGCTGTTGATCTTTTGGTCGATAAGTTTAGTTCTCCTGAGGTTGAGCTGTTCTTTCAACGCCAGAAGCTGCTTGAAGGACGACTCCCATTCGAGCTGACAAAAAGTTTGAAATCCGTCAACAGCAAACTCCTTGATGCAGAGAGGAAGCAGACCACTAAGGAAGGTGTGAAGGATTGGCTAGATGATGTTCAGCATGTTGTTCATGAAGCTGAGGACTTGTCGGACGTGATTTTTTGTCAAGCTCGTGGATCAAAGTTGAAACATTGCTATTTTGACACCGAGCTGGACGAAATTATAAACAACTTGAAAGATATTCTTGAGAGACTAAGAGGGTTAGAGGAAAGGGCTCATAAACTCTGTCTGATAAAGAGTCTTATGGGAAGCCTCCCATGCGAAGCTGGTTTTGGATCAGGATTTCTCAGAAGTACTATTGTTCGCCTGGTCCAGCAGTTGGGTTCTCCGATTGAATTTCAAGGTTCCTTCAGACGCCAAATTCTCAACGAAGGATTCTTCGAGAAGTTCAAGGAGCCTTTGAATACTATCAAGATGATGCTCCCTGAGGCTGAGACAAAGCAGATCACCGATGAAGACGTGAAGAATTGGCTTCAACAAGCTACAGATGCCGTGTATGAAGCTGCAAATTTGCTGCTGGACGAGATTGTTCATGAAGCTGGACGAGTAGAATTGAAATCCAGCTCTCAAAGCTATCTAGATAAGATCCAGAACTTTTTCACCTCTCTTTGTACTTGTAACGAAAACAATAAGGAAGAGACAGTGTTAGAAAACTTAGTCAAGATTTTGGAAAAGCTTGAAATATTGGCAAAAGAAGGGGAGAACCGCCACAATCTTCTACGGAATGATGGACGTTCATATATTGATAATGGTGTTTATGGCAGGGACTATGATAAAGAAACCATAATGCCCTTGCTGCTATCAGAAGATGCAAAAGGTAAAAGCTTAGAAGCAATTGTTGTAGAGGGTATTGGCGGTATTGGTAAAACCACCTTTGCTAAGCTTGTCTACCTTGATATGAAGGTACAAGAGTGCTTTGATCTGAAAGCATGGGTCTACGTCTCGCAAGAATTTGATGGTGTCAGGATAGTAGAAGATATTCTGAAGAATATTGGTTCATTCAGAGGTGTTACCATGGATGCAAATGAGCTTCAAAGGGAGCTTAAGAAAAGATTGACAAGAAAGAAATTATTGCTTGTATTAGATGACGTTTGGAAGGCAGATGATCAGCATGCTCAATGGAACTTCTTAGTCAAAGCTTTGGAATCTGCAGCACTGGGGAGCAAGATCATCATTACAGCACGAGAGATGAGTCCTACTGTAGCATCAGTCCTGCCATGTGTGACACCTTTTAATTTGAAGGAAATAAGCGATGCTGATTGCTGGGCCTTGTTTTTAGAACATGCCTTTTGTGGTGAAGAAAGCCAGGCTCGTTTGCCATTTGATATAAATTTCGGTTCGAAAGTATTGGGAAGGTGCGGTGGCATACCTCTACGTGCAAAAATGATTGGGAATCACCTTCGGTGCAAACCAGATTCGTACTGGGAGGAAATATCGAGTAGGTGGGATCTTCAACCGGTCATTATTCCTGCTACTATGAAATTAAGGTATTATAGATTTCCTTCAAATCTTAAACAATGCTTTGTTTACTGCTCACTCTTTCCTAAGGATCATTCATTTAAAAGGGAGACAATTGTACTTCTATGGCTGGCTAATGGTTTTCTAGGAGGGGATACGGGGAAGAAAGAAGTAGGATACGGGTACTTTCAAAAACTTGTAGCCTACTCTTTTTTTCAACAAAAAAGTGACGATACATCATCCTTTGTTATGAATGACCTGGTACACAGTTGGGCGAGATTTTTACGTGGAGATTTTTCAGTCAGTTTGGATGATGGTGATTCACATATTTTGAGCAAAGCTCGTCACTTATGGTGTGGTAGCAAAAGGAGATATGAAGACCTAAAGAATCTTGTGGGCGATGGATTTCACAGTTTCCGTACCTTTTTGCCATTATCAAATGAGTCCTTTTGGGGAGATGTTAATGATGAGAAACTTAAGGCATTCAATCGCCTACGGGTATTGTCTTTGTCTAATATAAATCAGTTGCCTGATGTATTTTGCTGGCTGAAACACCTACGACATCTTGAAATCTCTGGAGAATCAATAAAAAGTTTACCTGAAACTTTGTGTATGACGCTCACTTTGCATACATTAATCTTGCGCCAGTGCCCAAATCTAGCTGAGTTACCAGCCAACATTGTGAAGTTAACTGAATTGTGTCATCTTGATATTAGAGAAACAGGATTGCAACAGACGCCACCACAAATGGGCAAACTAACAAAGCTTGAAACGTTGACTGATTTTTTTGTGGGACAACAAAATGGGTGCAGAATTGATGAGCTAGGGGAGCTTAGATATCTACTGGGAGAACTTCGTATTTGGAACCTTCAAAATGTTTCTCATGGTCTAAATGCTTTTGAAGCCAATTTGAAGGGCAAGGATCTTAAGAAGTTAGAGTTAAGATGGAGTGGCAGTAGGGATACTGATGATTCTTTAACAGAAGAAGGTGTACTTGAAGCATTGCGGCCTAGTGCAAAAGTGGAAGATCTTTCTATAATCGGTTACGGAGGTAAAAAACTTCCAGGATGGGTAGGACACACTTCTTTCGAAAAAATGGTTGATCTGAGGCTTAGTGGATGTAAATACTGTGTCTCTTTACCATCTCTTGGTCAGTTAAAATCTCTAAAAACGCTGTTGATTGAAGACTTTTATAATTTAGAGTATGTTGGTGATGAGTTCTATGGCAGTCCCTCCACCCAAGGGAATCCATTCCAATCCCTTGAAAGCCTAACTTTTGAGAGGATGCTGCAATGGCGTGAATGGAAATCTGAAGGCGGAGCTTTCCGAAGCCTTCAAGTGCTTTGCATCAGAAAGTGTCCAAGCCTAACAGCACTGCCCAGCGACCTTCCTTCTTTAGTGGAGCTTGAGATTGCAAAATGTAAGCTTGTGGGTCCACCTTCTGGCTGGTCTCCTGCACCCATTAGTAAAATAATTCTGGCTAATGATTTTCATAAGGTGCAGTTAGAGAAATTGTCTTCTGACTCGCAAAGTCTCACAGTCGATTCATTCCATGCCTTCGATTTTATAAGTAAGGAAATTGAAGAGTGGGGTGGGGCTTGCTCTACTTTACAAAAAATTGACATCACTCGCTATCCCCTCGAGTTCTTCCCACTAAATCTTTTCCCCCAGTTAAAGCAACTTGAGATCAGCAGATGTGCAAAGCTCAAATCCCTTTGTGGAACAGAGGAACCTCCTGGTGATTCCATGTCTACCAAATCCTTTTGCAGTGGCTGTCTGACTTTGGAAACCCTTGCATTATCAAATTGCTCAAATTTTGAATCATTGTTTTGCTCCCTCCCTTCCCTTGTGAATCTAAAAATAGTTGCTTGTGGGAAACTTCAGTCATTGCCTGGGATGGATTTCTCCGCTTCATTAGAACCGCTTGCTGGCAACAGTAATTGGAATTCGAAAGTCTGCAAGTACCCAAAATTGAAAATTCTTTCACTAGAACATTGCTCAAATTTTGTATCATTGTTTTGCTCCCTCCCTTCCCTTGTGAATCTAAAAATAGTTGCTTGTGGGAAACTTCAGTCATTGCCAGGGATGGATTTCTCCGCTTCATTAGAACCGCTTGCTGGCAGCAGCAATGGGAATTCGAAAGTCTGCATGTACCCAAAATTGAAAATTCTTTCACTAGAACATTGCTCGAATTTTGAATCATTGTTCTGCTCCCTACCTTCCCTTGTGAATCTAAAAATAGTTGCTTGTGGGAAACTTCAGTCATTGCCTGGGATGGATTTCTCCGCTTCATTAGAACCGCTTGCTGGCAACAGCAATGGGAATTCGGAAGTCTGCGAGTACCCCAATTTGAAACTTCTTTCACTAGAACATTGTTCAAATTTGAAAACAGTGCATTGCCTCCTCCCTTCTCTTGAGAATCTGGAATTATATAATTGTGGTCAACTTGAGCCATTTCTCGGAATGGGTTTGTCTTCATCTTCTGGATTGAGTTCGCCTTCCAAATTAAAATCATTAGTGATCCGAGGTTGCAGAAAACTCCTTGCTGGCTGCGACAAATGGGGAATGGGTAGATTCCCTTCTCTTTCAACCTTATCATTAGATTACAGTGATGAAGTGGAATCCTCCCTCAAGCAACGTACGTTCTTCCCCGCGCCGTTCACATTTCTTTCAATCTGTGATCTTCCAAATCTGACGTCTCTGGAACTTCAAGGGTTCACGTTCCTTTATGGACTCGAACTCGAAGACTGCCCTAAGCTCCAATCCTTGTCAGAAGGCAGCGTGCCTTCTGATCTCTTCTCTCTGTACATCAGGTCATGTCCCTTGATGGAACAGAGGTGTCAACAGGATACAGGGGAAGACTGGCCCAAGATATCTCATGTTCCCAATATACAGATTGGTTACCACAGTTTCAATGTGAAGAGCAGGAAATTGTAACCTCTGTTTAATCCAGTACAATGAGGTATTGCCACTGAAAGATTTCTTTCGCGTTATCAATATGAACAATCTTATAGTAACGCTTTCCATATTCTCTAATTAATTCTTGTGAATCTTGACAGGATTCTTGATAAACCTTTACTTTTGTCGATGCACGTTGTTGATCCCAAGTTGTTCTTACTCTAAACGGAACTCGCCCTGAGGTAACTTTTGTCTTAAACACCATTAAATTTCAATAACATGTCTTCTTTAGATCTAATTTCAATAAAGTTCTTTATAATTGCTAATAAAATTGATATAATTATGTTTAAAGTTAAATAAAGTTCTTACACTATATATATATATATATAATAAATAAAATTGAGATTTTATTCAAAATATCAGCATAGATATCGAACAATTACCATTGTAATTCTATTTTGTAGCAGTGGCTGATCCGGCTCTTTTGCTTTCCAGGTTGTTGAGTCCGTCTTCAGATGTTAAACCAAAAGTTTATGGATTATTATAAGTATATTGATTATTATGGGGCCTGTCTCCCGAATGTGCAGGGCCCGTTGTGGTGTTTCGAAAGGTAGCCGTTTGACTTGCCTTGTGTATTCAATCTTCATTTTTTTTAGCCTGTCAGAACATCCAGAGTCCATTAATAAAAAAACCTCTATATTTTAATAAAAAAAACAATTACCATTGTTTTGTATTTTGTGTTGCTGATTGATAGCGGAATTTCCTTTCCTTTCCGTTTATGGATGTAGCTTTGATCAAATAAAATTTCGTGTTTATATTTTATTTTCTTTCCTTTATATCTTAAAGTTAATTTTTTTGGACCTACAACAAGAGTTAATATATTAACAGAAAGGGTGTGATCTGTAGCAAAAATATAATTTATTCTAGATTGAAACACTGGAATTATGATTTTTCAAAAAATTTACGCATTTAAATTACTTGAATGCCCTTAAAAAAACATTTAACTATATAATGTAGGAGCATTATTGATTTTTCACTTTTTTAAGACCAACATAATGATAATTGCTGTTAAATTTAAATTCTGCAGTGCTACAGGGCTTATTTATCGATTCATTGTGGTTTTTTGTGATAATTATTTGGTCTGATCATTTAATTATTAAAATGAAACAAATTAAAAAGCTATCAACAGGCGCAATTCCATCATTTTTTAGCAATGCACGCAAATGACTCTGGTGGTAGAAGCTCCTATTTTGCCATGTCATTAGATTTTTCTTGACATCTCCTTTCTTCCCGAGCGCATGTTGATACTATTGGGTTTTGATGCCGGTTTGATTTTATTTTTCTTTTTATTTTTTCTCCTTCATCTTAATTTGCACACTAAACCAAAAAAGAAAATCACAACAACTCTTCAATTTTTTTTTATATTTAATTTTTATTTTTTTAACTATAATTTTTTATTTGAAAAAAATAATTTTAAATTGAAAAGTTCTTTCAATTTCATCATTCTTTAATTTTTCAACTCGCAGAGTTAGTTCTTATTTTTTTAATTATTTTTTTTATTTGAGATAATTTACAAAATTGATTTTTTCTTACGATGTCATCCTCATTTTATTGCTTTGGCAAATTTTTTTGATTGATTTTTTATCAATTTTATCATTCAACATTAAATTGGTTGAGAATTGAATTTCTTACTTAAACCTGAGTATGAAATTTTACGGGTTATGATTTTAGAAGATTAACAAGTTTGCTTAGTTTTTCATGTTATTAAATTATTAAACATATTCGGTTCAATGACCCGAGTCTCAAATTTCTTTTACTTCTTTAGAAATTCTTGCGTTGCTTTAACTATTTTATTCTTGGTTTTGAAAAAATTTTCCTAGTCCACGGCGTTCCGCTAGTCACCAATACAAATTTGCTCGAGTCATTTTTTAAAATTTAAAATTGGTCTTTAATATTTGATTGAATTTTCTAATTTGTTTCTGTATGAATTTTATGGTTTTATCACAATCTCATACCCTACATTACAAGATTGTACCAGAATAACTATGGTTGGCTCGAATCAATTTAATGGGTGGCTGTGATAATATTTTTTTAAAAAATATATTATTCAATGTGCCATCATTTAGATATTTCAAAAGTTTTTAGGCCAGTATAAATCAAAATTTTAAATTTCTAATGTCTTTATATTTTTTTAGACTTAAGAAAATAATTCAACCCTCGCCGTATCATGGACTAAAAAACTAGCTAGTAACTAACAAAAAGGTGCAATAATGATAAAACTGTAATATATAAGTTGATTGTAAAACAACCCCTCCCTCCCCAAACAATAGCATTGTAAAAAAAAAAATAGAAGAAAAAAAAATAAAATAAAATCAATAAATGTAGATACCAATTTGTTCATTATTTCTTTAATAGATAGTTGTGGAGAAAGAAAATGGAGAGGAAAAAAAAATAGATTCAATTTCCGCTCTATGATAGAAAAAAAAAATCTGAAGTTTGAAGAATCCATGAAGACGACAAAGAAAACGAGGAGTCAAAGGGTAGTAGATAGCAGAAGACTTGTAATTTTTTATTTACCTTAATTTATTTTAAATATGTGAATATTTTATCTGTTGAATAAAATTTTTCAACAAAATCTTCCCTTTAAATGTGAGTGAACTCGGAATTTATTTTGACTTTAAATATACACATTAATCATATTAAAACCAATTTCCAATACACATATTTCACATCTTTCTTCCTCTTTTTACAGCCTTTCACCAAGCACAGTAGTCCAGCACATGCCAAATTAGCTTCCTAACTGCCGATGAGTAGATCCAAATTTCCACACCAAGATAATATGAAAGATTCATAGTTGAAGACGCCAAGAGATTTCAAATCTCAGCAACAACAGTCGAAGCTATTTTCCAACAAGGATTGCTGGATAGAACGCTGATAATTTGGAAGCAAACTGTGGTGAACCGAGAGGTAATTGTGTTTTGCTTATTGCTTTTTGAAAATGCTCTATACAAAGTGTTAAATCAAAGGTTGAACAACTGATTTTGCTTCTTAAAGTCTTTTGGGAACAAATTAAAGTCTATATTTGAAAAAAGCTTTAGACCAAAAATTGTTATTTCCTCTTGGTATGGTATGATCCTGGTCATGCATATGCACATTCACATCAGTTTTGCATGTTGATTCTTGTCACTTTCATGATTCCTGGGTTGTAGCATCTTATCCTCATGTCCAGCATTTGCTCTGACCTTCTTGCCATTTTTTTTTTAATTGAGAGAGTGCTTGTCTTTGTTGGATGGTGTCAATTTATTTTTGCTGTTGTTGGATTTCCAGCTGCTTGTTTATGAATACATTTGAGACTGTGAAAGCTTCCAGTTCATGTTATTTCTTGGTTGAAGTTGGATTGCATATGAATTTATTTTGCTACCTATTGTTATGGGAAAGGCACATGCTACCCAAACTAGCTAATGAAGAATAAGAGTATGGTGGTTAGAAAACTGAAAACAATATTTTGATTCTTTGTCAGATCGATCTCGTTTGGATCAATTTGGGACTTATGGCCAAAGATATAGCTCAAGGTGCAGATGGTGGTGCTTGGCTGGAGTGCATAAAGCTAGACATTGCAAATTTGCAATCAACATCCACTCGTTATACCATCTGTAAGGTACCATTCAAGCTTCGGAATGAGAAAAATGATGCTTACAGTCCTCAAACCATCTCAATCGGACCTCTTCACAATCCAAAGAACAAGTCCAAGGAGAATCTGAAGGCTATGCAGGAACATAAATTGTCCTACATGCTATCCCTGCTTGAACGAACACGCAACGAAACAGATGCTTTAGAAGCTTGTGGTAAAGCTACTTTAGATTTGGATGCAAAAGTTCGTCCTAACTATGAAGAAAAAGTTGAACACTCGGAAACTGAACTTGCCAGAATGTTGTTAGTTGATGGTTGCTTTATACTAGAGCTTTTCATAAGATATTATATCAATGACCTCAGACCTGATGATCCCATACTTCTTAATCCTCGGATGATCTCAGTTGTCCGGCGTGATTTGGCACTGCTAGAGAACCAGATTCCGTTCATTGTTCTCGAGGAGTTATTTAAGGTAATACAAGACCATAGTGATATTACTCTACCAGAATTAAATGATCTTGCTATTTCTTTTTTCAAACTAGATCGGTCGAGAAAGGGAAGCAAAAGTTGTCATTTGCTTGATCTAATACACAGTTGTTACTCACCGGATTCTGCAAGTAAACATGCAACAGCCAAAGGAGAATGGAAAGTAATGCAATGTGCGACAAAACTCAGTTCCCTTGGAATTAAGTTTGCTAGACCTGGCATTGAAAAAAATCACAAGAAAAAGGGAATTGAGGTTGGAAATGATAGCAAAAAAGATCTATTTGATTTGAAGTTTGAAAAGGGTACTATGAAAATCCGACAATTGTGTGTTGAGAACTCACTCTTCCAAAACCTCATTGCCATGGAGCAGTGCTTGCATGGCCGAGAACATTACATGACATCATATGCGTTACTCATGGATTTTCTTGTTGACTCGTCTAAAGACGTCGAGTTTCTTGTGAACAAGGGCATCATTCCACACAATTTTGGTGATTATGAAGAAGTTGCACATCTCTTTAACAATATCGGTAAGCAGGTTGTCGTGCGAGACTTTTATTTTGCAGGAACATCCGAGGCAGTGGTTAACTACTGCAAAACGAGCTGGTGGCTCAGATATGTGCAATCCTTGCTCCGTGACTATCTTGCCAATCCTTGGATGGCTACATCAGTCGTTGCTGCCATTATCCTTCTAGTAGCTACTTTATTACAAACCGTCTACTCTGTACTTTCTTATTATCATCGTTGATCCTGCACATGGTATTCACGGCTAGCTCCACCTTTTGCTCTGCAGACTCCATGGTTGTATCTTTCTTCTTCCAAACATCTGGTGGTCTTGTCCTTTTAGTCTCTCGCTGAATTTTTTTTAATCTAAATTTGTCTCTCATGTTATAAACTTAGTATGTTGTCAAGAGTAAATTCATAAATCTGCCATCATCTTCGATACCTTTTAATTTCCAACTTAATTAATTAATTAATTAATTGCAGCTATTTGTTTGAATCTTGCTCCTAGTATTCTTCATCTTGGTTAACCTAATAATTTAATTTTATCATTTCATGATTCCTCGTTATGCTATTAGATATCAATCAAACTACAATAAAGCAGCAGTATTATAATATTTGTTGATCAATCCAGACAAAATAATACATAAATTTTGTCTCATGTTAGAAAAAAAGATAAATCAGAATTTAAAGTATTTCATAATTGTTTAAGTTTTGAATTGATATAATTTTTAAAACAATCTAGTTTTGATGACTAAGTTGAATTTATGAGTTGACTTATCTTTATAGTAATAACCTCTTTATCTCTTGACTTTCTTAGATTTAAATTACAAAGTCGATATTTAAAAAAAAAAAAATTAAACTCTTTTGAATGCCATAAGTTAATGTAAAGGGTGCTTCATTAAGATAGCTTAGAGGAGAATTTAGTCTTGATTAATACACAATCCGGTCATAAAATACTCTTATTACCAAACAAAAACAAATCAACTGATAAATCTTATTTATTTTTTAAATTTAATTAAATTATAAAGTATTGCATATAGTTTTGAGAAATATGTCAATTAATATTTTTTTCCAAAAAGTAATTATTTAGTTTTTTTGTTCATTTTTTAAATAGAAAAGGAGGAAAATAAACAGATATTACGAAAAGATTATTGAGTAAAGAAATTATCATTTTAAGATAAAATAATTAAGTAATTAAGCGTGGTAAACAATAATCAAGTGACTAAATAATTAATTTTATAAATAAAAATAGTAATTTATTTCTCAAAACTGAAGAAATAATTTACACTTAATAAAGCTAGACATCGGGCCACTTACAGCTTAGGATCCTAAAAAAGTTGAGAAAGGGAAAGTAGACCTGGGCCTATGAAATAATACAAGTTAAAGCCCAAAACGCAAACCTTGAATCCTATGAAAAGATAGGGCATGCACCAAATATATATGAACCCAATACTAGCCGTTACAAATTGGAAAAAACGAGAAATAAAGTAATGCTTCAATTTTATAGAAAACTTAAGTCTGGAAAAAAAAAAAACGGGAATTTCTTGATAAAATGCAATATTTTTCTATTTAAAAAACTTGAAAGCTAGTTTTTTATTTTTTTCAAATTTATAATGAGTTTGAAAAATATATTTTAGAGGTTTTCCATAATTTTCCAATACAAGTTTTTCACTATTTTTCAACTGAAGAAAAACATGAACAATAAAATGTTTTTTATTTTATATACAATAATTTTTTTGCTACGTAAAATATTAAATTCTTTTTTCCATTTGCATATTTAGTTAGTGTAATAAATTTAATTTTCATTGTAAATATAATATAATTATGTTTAGCTAACTAATTTTTAATTTGAATGAAATAAAATTAATATTCTAAAATTAGATTATAATGCAAAAGTAATATGATTATTATAAGCTATGGTTCTGAATTTGTTTTATGAAAAACAGTTGTAAAGTTGTAATTGTGATATATTTTGTATTTGAAAAATTCATCTTTTTTTTCAACAAATGAATATATTTTTTAATTTTTCATTGAAAAAGCAAAACTAGAAAAGAAGAAAACTAGTAGGCGCAACAATTGGTTTGGTAAAGAAAAAAGAAAAAAAAGAGCATTCGGCTGAGTTGACTAGCGGGAAACAATTCGAGAAGCTCCTGCGTGTAGATAGGAAAGAAATAAAGAAAATCAATGGGCTGTCTTCCATGGAAAAGGACTAATGGGCCAACCATAATCAAGTTAGGAAAATTCAATACATCAAAACTAAGTGGTTCTTCTACGAGCAAACTCATGGGCCCTACAAACCCAAACATAGAGAAACAGTCTCATTCATGATACAATCTTGGTAGAATATTATTAATTTAAATTTTATAAATTTCAGGGTTATTAAACATGTAAGTTGGTCTAAATATTCATGTTAATTAAAAAAATGATAGACTTGAGAATTAAATCGATAAGTTAATACTACAAAATATATTAAAAAATCTATAAATAAATTTTTTTATAAAAAATACAAATACAAATACATCTAACCCACAACAAAATACAAGCAGTATAGCTAACCTACTGCTATTTCATGAGCAATAACTGAACAGTCCTCAGGATCATGCATTAAAGTCATCCACTTAACACTAGAGTTTAAAATGTGTTAGTTGATATTGATGTCAGGCGGTGGGCTAAAATAAGGTTCGGGGAGGTCATATTCCTTCGTAGGATGGTAGTTTGCCTCTCTTGAGTAGGTGCTGTCTCAGTCCTGAGTTTTATATAAAACGGTGGGTTAACCCAAGGTATGTATATATTAAAAAACAATTTCATATTATTTATTTTTAAAAAAATTGAAATAACAATTGTTTTTTTAACTTGAAACTATATCATTTAAGAAAAATAAAAATAAAAATAAAATATTCAAATCCCACTTGGATTTAACAGTTGTTTAGATTTCCCTAAATCAATTACATGACATGATCGGTCAAAAGATTAACCCACTAATTCTCAAACAGTGGTTTAGCACGTTGGCAAGGCAATATCAACAATAATTCATTTCCCAAGTCAAGAAAGCATTTATAAATATCACAGCTAGCGACAGTACCTAGTCAATTTCCGATTACCACCACCTTCTAGTTCAGCCCTGCTTTTAAATTGTCAACACGATCAATCTTTGAATATCTTTTGTCAACTCTTACTCCATTTTCATACCGTTTTGAATCTTTATATTTCTTATATGTATGATATTTCTCTATCACTTCTCTTCACAGCTTATTTTTTCATGTTATCAAGTGTAATTGGGTTTTAGAGATTTTAATTTCAAGATTGGTGGCTTAGAACAACTTCGTTATCATATTATATTTGATAATTGTATTTGGAATACGTTTCAAAGAGACTAATTAAGTTTACTTCATTCTCGATTTGGAACACATGCATGACGTCAACCTTGGAATGTATTCTCCATGAATCAAAATTTCAATGGGCTCGCTCTCAAGGGAATTACAATGGATGCTTGACAAGAACACTCGTTACCTCTCTCACGTTCCAGCAGAATAGCGGCAGCAAGGTCACGAGCAGAAGGCAATCCGTCACCATTATTAACAGTCTTTAATGTTAATTAGAAGTAAATGTTAAGGGCTTGAGATTAATTAGAGGATTTTATTTCTCGTCACCAATATTACTTATAATTAACAATGTCAAAACAATCCTTCTTTTAGTGAATTTTGTTGCCGGTGGAAGCTCAGTTAATTTGTATAGTTTGGCATATTTCCTGTAATTTGTCAAGTAAAAAGTGACATGTAAAATGAGAGTGCTTGATTTTTGCATAACGTTTAATTACACAGAACAGATTGCTTGAACAAGACAGGCACTTAAACAGGTTTCGTGCCCTTTCAGGGACGCTTCTGACTAGTAGCTAGGTAGGACTCATGCTAATGCAAATAAGCAAGTTACAATATTTGAACTCTATTAATCCTCATGTCACATACTCACTTCGAAGTCGTCTGGACCCCGTAGGGCAAGCTGGAACTTCTAGGAGGGTAGCTGTCCATGCCTTCGAGAAAATTGGCCTTAGTTCGATTCAATACAGCTACAACATTGCTGATGCCCATTCTCTCTCTTGGAAACTTTTCTGAACAAAACACTCCTACCTTGCTAATTGATATCAAACACTCCAGGATTTGATGAGCGTCTTTTCCCTGATCAACTTCTATCACAAGTTTCGGATCCGCAACATCAACTACCCGGTCAGGTAATGCCATTTTAACATAATTGTGAAGTTCTATTCCATCTTTAAACATGCTATCTGTAGGTCTCTTTCCAGTAATCATCTCCAGCAGTAGGATGCCATAGCTGTACACATCCCCCAAAGTTGACACCTCGCTTCCGATGCCATACTCTGCAGTCCATTTGTTCGCATGGTTAATTAATCAGGGTTGTTCATGACCTTTCAGATGAATGTCAAGAGAAAAATTGTAAATAATGGAATACATATCCTTCTAGTGCTGTGTGTTACCTGGAGCTGCGTAGCCAACGGTGCCTTTTAATCCAACAGAGCTTGTCTGACAGGATGCTTCAGAAAGGAACTTTAACAATCCAAAGTCCCCAACATGAGCGGTCATATCTCCATCGAGAAGAACATTACTAGGCTTAAGATCACAATGAGCAATAGGCGTTTTGCAATGGTTGTGCAAATAGTCGAGCGCATTAGCCACATCAATTGCAATGTTTAACCTCTGAATGAGATTGAGATTTCTTGGCTCATGCACTTCCTGATACAATGTTGGGTTTGGATGCAACCATTCTTCTAGACTTCCATTGATCATGAACTCATAAACAAGAGCTTTGAAATCTTTACCTTGAACGTCAACGCCAGCATATGCACATAATACTTTGACAAGATTTCGGTGCCTGATGTTTGTCAAGGCTGCACATTCTCTCATGAAGCTTTTGGAAGCTCCTTCGCGTAGCAAGTTGAATACTTTCACAGCAACAATCACTCCATCAGAGGCTAGTACTCCTTTATACACAGACCCAAAACTACCAGCACCAATTAAATTTTCAGAAGAGAATCCATTAGTTGCTTGACGGAGGTCTTTGTAGGCTACTCCTTGGAATGGGATTTCACGTGCCAAATCATTTTTTGTTTTTCTCAATGATTTTTTCAAGCAGCAAAAATATAAAAAAGATGTGATGAAGATTAATCCAATAAAGCCACAAGGAATTGCGACTATCAATGCCAGCTTGGTGGAAGATTTTGGCTTTGTTGACTTGGATCTGCATTTGGGCAGATTCAACTGAAGAATTCCTCCACAAAGATTCTTGTTCCCTGAAATTGAAATCGCACTTGTGTTCTCAAAAACACCGTTCATGGGCACCTCACCTTCAAGGTCATTAAATGACAGGTCCAAACTCTGCAACTTCAGATCTCCCAAAAACTTGGGAATTTGGCCAGACAAGTTGTTGTGAGAGAGATTAAGATCTTGAAGTGCCCTCAAAGATCTCAAAGACTCAGAAATGGGGCCTTGTAAGAAGTTTCCATCCAAATACAAATGTTCCAAACTCTCGCAACTGCCAAGACTCGCGGGAATTTCCCCTGATAGCCTGTTTTTGGAGATGTCCATGTATCCAAGAGTCACTAACTTGCCCACTTCAAAGGGAAGGGAACCAGTCAACTGATTTTCAGACAGGACCAAATACATTGACAAGGATGAAATGCTAAGGACCTCTTTTGGTATGGGACCACTAAGATTGTTTTGGGAGAGAGCCAAGACCAACAAGTTCTGGCAGTTTCCAAGGCTTGGAGGGATGCTTCCCTGTAGATTGTTTTGATCAAAATTAATTTGCATCAACGAGGTGATGTTCCCTAAAGAAGAAGGGATGCTCCCTGATAATTTGTTTTCATTAAGAAAGAAATCAGCTAAATTTTGTAATTTACCAATAGAACTTGGTATACTGCCAGTCAAGTGATTTGCCTCTAAACCCAAAGTATCCAAGCTTACGAGATTTCCAATGCCATCGGGAATGCTTCCTCGGATTTGATTGCTTCCGAATGTCATCTGCTTGAGCTTTGTTGAGAAGTTGCTAATTATATCAGGCAGCACCCCTCCAAAATTGTTCTCATTTATAGCCAAAGCTTCCAACTTGCTGCTGTTTGAGAGGGTGTAGAGAAAGGACAAATCATCATCCTCACCATTTCCAAGCCCAATTGCTTGCATTGAAAGAACCCTTAGGTTGGGCATGCTTGCTAAAGTGGGAACTTTTCCGGTGAATTCATTGTATGAAAGATAAATACCAGTAAATTTTGTGGCATTCATGAGCGTTGCTGGAATTAGCCCGCTTAATCGATTGTCGTGAATGCCAAGATATTGGAGATTTGGAAGAGTTAGGCCCATATTTGGAGGAAGTGTACCATGAAATTGGTTATGAGCCAAAGATAAATGAAGGAGAGAGGAAATATTGTATAGGGAGAGAGGGATTGTACCACTCAGATTATTTGAGCCAAGTGAAAAGAAGCTTAATGTTTTCAGTTTCCCAATACTACTGGGAATACCCCCTTGTAAATTATTAAGTGTTCCATCAATTTCAATGATAGATGAAAGATTTTCGAAGGAGGGGGGTATCTTGCCACCTAGATTGTTTTTTCTAAAACTAAATACCTGCAGCTTTGATAACGATCCAAGTCCTGCAGGAAGGTTGCCAGTAAGATTGTTTCCCTCTAAATTAAGGCTCAGGAGGTTCGAGCAATGAGAAATGTTAGCCGGGATTTCACCGGTGAACGAGTTGTTCCCGAGAATCAGTGTCTGTAGCCTAACCAAACGATCTATTTCTTGGGGGATAGTATTGGTGAAACTGTTGTTTTCCAATCTTAGCAGCCTAAGAAAACTCAAGTTCCCAATGTGGGGAGATAGGCTGCCCACCAGTTGGCTGGAGTGGAGGTCAAGCTCTACCACTCTTTGATGCCGTCTTCCACATGTTACTCCTGACCACTGGCAGAAGGGCAAGGATTCATTCCACGAGCTTAGTTTTTCAGGGGGGTCTGAGATTTGAGCCTTAAAAGCTAGTAGCGAGAGCTTGTCTATCTCGCTTTCTCCTCTAGCTAATGAGATGGAGAAAGAGTGGTGAATTACTTGCAAGAAAAGAAACCACAAAATGCATGAACTCATGCTTGAAAGCTTCAGTTTCAATGGGGTCCTAGAGATTTAAGTTGAGATCAAAGGGCTTGTTGTGATGCTCTGTGGATGAAACAACATTATATGAAAGGAACGGACAGGATCCTTGAGATGCATTCAGACTCTACTTCGGATTCATCAACAAACACTTGACCCCACGTTGGCTTTAAGTCAAGTTAGCTAAGGTTTAATTAGTTCGAGAAAATTAATGTTAATGACTTTCCATTTTCATAACCACTTGAAGACGTTTTCGAACGTCAGCCATGACATCGAACAGGGTCCAAATTTCAAAGTCGATAAGATGGTTCCTCCCATTGATTTTTTTTCATGGAGACTATTCTTTTCTTACCGTGGAAAGTAAAGCCTTTGACCGTGCTGTCGTAATTGCGTCTGTTCTTTTCTCATCGTGGAAAGTAAAGCCTTTGACCGTGCGGTCGTAATTGCATCCTTATGGGGGTTGTTGGCTGTGCTTTTTGACATTTATTTTTCACAGCGTATCTTAAGAATTTAGTTTGTCTAGTGATTTATTTTCGGCAGTTTCCAACATTCCTTTTCCTTTTGGTTTGATAGTTTTTTGGATTTGGCTGATTGTGTTTGGAATCCCATTTATTGTTCTTTTGCTCTAGTTTTGTTGGCTACCTTGCAATTATAAAAAGATCTTGCTCAACCTACTACCCTCACTTTGCCCCCCTTTTCTTGGTTTTATCTAGGATCTGGGTTTTTCATTTAAGGGGAAAAGAAGAACTTGTGGTTGTTTCTCCTTTTAGATTAAAGTAGATCAACTTTTCGATTTACTCGTTCAAAACTCTTTCTATGGCTTATTTGTTTATGTATTTTTCAATTTATTTCACCAAGTGTAGATATCATGTTTCTTTTCTTTTCATAATTAAAAGAAGTTTATAGCACTAGAAAACACGTCTATAATTCTATTACCTTTTTCCCCTTACACTAGAAATTAATTTAGAATCCTATCATTATGTACTGTGGGTGCATTTGGAAGAAAACACTGTTGATAATTGATATGCTTACCCTTTTGGAAGTATATAATGGAAATAATAACTAATATGTATATTTTCTTTCCAAATATTATTATCTTAGCCAATAGAAATTTTTCAAGTAAACGATCTCATCTTGCAAGCGCTGAAAACATTTTAAATTTCCAAGGATCAAATCACTCACCAACCTCTTAGAGATTAGAATATTTAGGCCGGCATTGACTTTATGTGATGGAGAAAATATTGTTCATGGAGACTCTGCGGTCTTGAATACTTGATGTACAGTATCTGCCTATCTGGCCTCTTAATCTGTGTGCTTCCTGTTCAAAAACACATCCTCATCATGTCAAGAGCACTACCACGATGCTCGTGAAAGAGAATACTTAGTGAACTATTTACAGTCAAATTAACAATCTTGAGAGATACAAGGAAATAATTCACTTCTTGTTTCAGATAACATATTCTTTGATGACAACGAAGAGAAGAGCACCAAGCCCAGGAATTCAAGGCACAACCTTACCAAGCACAGTAATGATTAAGATTTTGAGTTTTCTTTGAATCCATTAATTTTGTTTGTGTTTTCTTTTTGTTCCTATGGGAATGTAAATGATCATCACTTCATGTTTCAGCAGAATTCAAGCCCAGAAAATAAGTTCGTTTTTATCCACTGGTTGCAATGATATATAATAACAATTAATTAACAAGCTTAAATTCCCTCTTCAGTCTCCTAGCTAAGAAAGGCGTGTACTTGCTCCTTAATGTCTTGGCAAGAAGAAAGGGGTTTAGGGTTCCTATTTCTTTTCTTGTGCTAGAAAATCTGAGTTTGAATTAAGAGAATTTAGTAAAAAATTTTATATATGCAGTTGACTTAGAGCAGTTAATAGAATTCTAAATGTCGCGCCTTAAAGACAAAATAAATGTCGTTTCATATCCACTGTCTATTTGATTTTGTAAAGTTGCTAGAAACCTAGATTAAGTTTCTAATTATAAGTTTTCCTTAATCAGAAGAAAAAAATGAATAACATTTAGTCATTGGATGGTATCTTTGCTATCGAAAAAAACAAATGATGATTTTATTTATTTTTGTAAAGATTAAATTATAAATTATTTTATTTATTTTTGAGAAATATATTAGTTAGTATTTTTTTATTTTTTTAAAAATAACTATTTAGTCTTTTTCCAATTTTTTTTATTTTTTTAAAAATAGATATTATAAAAAGATTGACGAACAAAAAAATTATTTCTTGGGATAAAATAATAAAAAATTAAGGGTTCTCGACAATGATCAAGAGACTCAATAATTAATTTTTTGAAATTAAAAGATCAATAATTTATTTCTCAAACTTGAAGAATTAATTTATAATTTACTATTTTCTTAAAAAAAATAAGTTAAACATAGACGAGTTATATAAATTAAAAAATTAAAAAATAAAAATATCTTGATCAACTAATAGACCCGGGAAAGCCCAAATTCCAAGCCTGGAATCAAAAGAAATCAGTAAACTAATCGGAAAAAGGAAAAGGCAGGACACACCCCAGGGCCCAGATATATGTACCACCGTCAACCACACGCCGCCGCTGCTCATACGCAAGCGGCTGCAAATTGGAAAAAGGAGAAAAAATATTTCTTCCCCTCCGCCTCTGCCTCTCCCCCCTACCCCGTTTGCTTTCCAAGTTGGTTGTAGTTTAAATTTCTCAAAGCTCTATGCATAAGACAATCAGGGATATTAAAAATATTTTTTTAACATCACACAAAATATATAATATAAATTTATATATTAAATTAAAATTATAAAATAATAAGTAATTATTTTAACTAATTATATATTAATAATTCTAGCTAAAAAATTAAATTACATTAAAATCTGATAAAATAAGTCAAAAATATTATAATTAATGAGTGATATAAATAAGATGAGATAGAAAAATAGTATGAATTAATAAATTAATGACATGGAGAAATAAAAAGTTTCAGAATGAAATTTTTCAATATAGAAAAATCACTGAAAGGTATGAAGCACACATAAACCTAGTGACAACCTCGTTGTTCTCATACAATAAGTCTTGATATATCCATTTTGGGTTGCAAGCTAATGAGTTTAAATTAGTAATTAACTAATATAAATTCAATAATGAAATAAACTCCTAAACAATTTCAAGTGCGTTAGAAAAAAATCAAATTAAAAATAATTATTTAAAAGTAAATAAATAGATAAAATAGAATAATAAAAAAAGTCTTCATGTTAAAATTCCTTCATATAACCTGAATCTTCAATTTTTGCATATTTTTGACAGATTTAAGTACTAATTTCAAACATATTGTTCTCTCTTGTTTAGATGAATTATTGGGCCTATAATATATGGTTGGAAAGTTTCAGATATCTAGTTTCTATCTTAACTTTAATCAAATCAAAAGTTTACCAGTAGCTCTAGATATGTTCCAAACACTACATGACAGTCTTGTTTAACATATTTAACAATATGTTCCAAAATTGATAAATAAAAAATTTCAATTAAAAAATGATAAAGGAAAAACAAATAACAATTATAAAAATGAGGACTAATGTCAATATAAAAATCAAATTCTAAGGGATGCAATTGAAAAAAACAGTATTTAAAACAAAATATATATAACAATCAAAAGTTTGAGGACCAAATTTGATATAATCAGTAAATAATATGATATTTCTAAATTTTTCACAACTTTCGGAAAGTGTTTTCCGCCTAAAATAAAAGGAAAACACTTTCCTAAAAACCAAACTAAATTATTTTTTTATCGGAAAGCGTTTTCTGTTGATCAAATTTTTTAATGACAAACAAATACATGAAGTTTGGAAAGTGATTTTTTAAAAAACCACTTCCTGTCAAACAAACAAGACCTTAATTCAACTCTTATACTCAAAATCCATCCCAAAGTTAAAAAATCCAACCTAGCCCGATGAGTTATTCCGGATCTAGCCAACTCGATATATAAATCAGTTTAGCTTTAAAAAAATAGGGAAATGAATTCATATAATTTCTCCCAATTTGAGTTGATTCATGATCCAATCATCTCGGTTAAAAATTCATTCATTTTTTTAAAAAATTAATTTATTCATGTCAACTATTCTTATAGATCGGTATAGGCCCGGTGATATAAAACTATATTTGAAGAAACAATGAAAAGCTAAAGAAAATGATAAATAGGTTAAAGGACTAAAAAAAAACTAAAATAAAATTTATATTCTTAAAAACAAGATGAAAAAATTAAAATCTTAATTTGGTAAAATTAAAAACTAAAAAATTAAAAACAGTACAAAATAAAATCATCTTTTAAAAAACTACTTACGTGTGGTGGGGTATATATTTTCTTTTGGACTCAAACATTGAACAACTTAATAACAACACCGTTTTTCTTACATTTTATTTTTTTTCATATTTATCTATTTTTTTTATATTTTTATTTTTTTCATCTATTTCTTAAAATATTTAAAATATATTTCTCTATTTTACTTCCTTTTTAATTTTATTTTTTCTTAATTTTATATTTATATTTTCAAGTTTACTACTTTTTTTTCTATTTATTTACAATAATAATAATAATAAAAAAAAATAAAAGTACATACTAGTAAATATTTCAAATTAACGGTAGACCAAACTTGAATATTTGGATTAAGAAATTCTCTTATAATTTGGGTTTTGATCATTTTTTTTTATATAGTTTTGATTTGATCATTAATATTCTTATATCTACAATTCTTAACATTTTAAATTTTATAAATTGAATTCAAACACATATAAAATTGAATTTAATTTCTTACATGACTTGATTTCAAACAACTATCTATAATTTTATTTTATTTTATTTTTATCTTTTTTGTTCATATAATTTTGATTTAATTTTATATATATAAACAAAAATTGTACATATAATAACAACAATAACCATTCCAAAACTATAATAATAAGAGATTCAATTCCTATCAAAATTACAAACACTAAATTTGTTCACATCTTACACAAATAAAAGAAGATTAAAATTAGCCTTTCATCTTTGTTACGGTTACTAGATTAATCTCTTGCAAACTCATATTAAATTTCACTTTTTTTTTTCCTTCTACAGCACCAACTAACCACTAATCATATCTACTAAGGCTCTGTTTATTTTTGTATTTTAAAAATGTTTTAAAAAAAAATTATATATTTTTTATTTTTTTCTTTAAATTAACATGTTTTTAGTGTTTTCAGATCATTTGATGTGTTGATATCAAAAATAATTTTTTAAAAATAAAAAAACATCATTTTAATATATTTTCAAGTGAAAAACACTTTGAAAAACACCCTCAACCACACTCCCAAATAAGCAAGAACTCCTTTTCTCTATACAACAAATTATAGGTAATTTATAATTAATTGTTTTTAAAAATTTTAGTTTTGATTGATGATATTTAAATATTTTTACTATCAAATTAATTAAAAAAAATCATCATTGAATAAAAGTGTTTCACTCTAAATTAATTAAGCAAGAGTTATTTTTTTAATCTAAAAAAGAATTACTGTCACTCCATACGTATGAATAACCGAACATTCAAAAGGACTTGTTTTCATAAATTAAAAGTTTACTTGCACAGGCTTCAACTTCATTAGCAACGTATGCACACACGGATAGAGAGCCTTGTCACTCCTCTCCACCTCCCATTGGTCCCAATCCACGGTCCAAATTTCCACTAGTCGCGCCTCTTAAAACACAAAAATTCAATTCCCGCCTTAAAAACACCTCCCATTGGTCCATCCACAATGCACGCGGATCACGATTCAAACATTCCTACCCGTCGATTAATCCCTAGTCAACGGCCCCAATTCACTCTCCTCACTTTTCTTTGCTTCCCCACTGCTCAATTCACCATTTCCCTGTCCACACTCACACCCTCTGCAAAGATTCATCATGGCAGTTGAGATGGCGTTAGCATGTCTGAATGGTGCTGCTGGTTTTCTGGGCCAGCAGTTGGTTCCTGTGCTTTGCACATGCGGGGAGATCGATAAGGAAAAGCTCGAGAAGTTGAGAGAAACATTGAATACTGTTAATGGCTTGCTCAATGGCGCCGAGGAGAAGCAAATAACTGAAGCTGGGAGAGATCTGTTTTACTGTGATGGTTCTGAAGACTTGGATTGCGGATGCTAAAGAAGCTATCCATGAAGCTGAAGACTTGTTGATTGAGATTGATAATGAAGCTCGATGAATAGAGTTGGTAGCTGGCTCTCAAACTGGCATGTATCAGGTGCGAAACTTTTTTTTATCTCCTTTCTTTGTCCTTTAAGCAAGAACGAGGAAGGAGAGATGGCCCATAAATTAGAAAAGATTTTCGCAAAACTTGAAAGGTTAGAAACAAAGCTCGTAGCCTCCATCTGATGAAGCAACAGCCATCTCATGAGCGCGTGCCTTCGACTTCTCTGCTAGGTCACACTCGAGTTTATGGTAGGGACCAATCTAAGGAGGCCATAAAGAAGTTGCTTCTATCCGATGATGCAGAAGGAGAAAGTTTGCAGGTAATTCCCATAGTGGGCATGCCTGGGATTGGCAAGATTGGTCTACCATGGTGATGACGTGCGAAAGTCGTTTGATCTGAAAGCATGGGTCTCTGTTTCACAAGATCTTAATGTTTTCAACCTAACAAAAATCATTCTCAAAGAGCTTGGGTTTTTGGATTGTGATCTCATGCCTCTGATCTGAAAGCATGGGTCTCTGTTTCACAAGATCTTAATGTTTTCAACCTAACAAAAATCATTCTCAAAGAGCTTGGGTTTTTGGATTGTGATCTCATGCCTCACAGTAGTCTTCACTGTAAACTCCGGGAGATATTGATGGGCAACAAGTTATTTCTTGTTTTAGATGATTTTTGGAATGATGATCCAGAGCAAAGCAAGTTTTTAATCACACCTTTGAAGGCCGGGGCAAAGGTAAGTAAGATTATCATTATACCACTACACGAGATAAGCATAGTATTATTAGTATTGTAAATTCTTCATCTTTATTTTTTTGCTAACTTTTCATTTTATTCCCTTATAGAAAATAAACAAATAATTGTTGGTTGTTGTTTTTAAAATATATATTTAGTGATGCAAATTAAAATGTTTGTTCACTAATTGAAGAAATGTTTCACTTTATCATAATAAAAAAATGTAAGAGTTTATTTTTATCTGCAAATTTATTTAGGAATCTTTTAAAATATAAAATAAATATTGATGAATGAAGAAAAATATTGAATAGCAATATGTGAGATTTGCAAAATGACCATAGTCTACATGTTCTAAAAATAACTTATTATTGTTTGCCGTAACGTCTAAAATGATGTTTTGCTTATTGTGTAAATTTTCCTAAATGTTATAAATTTTACAAGGAGGATGCAATTCTTTTATGGATGGTTGCGGGTTTTTTTGCTTACTTATGGTGAAAATAAAAAGATAAAAGAAACATGATACATACATTTTGAAGATCTTGTATTAATGTCCCTTTTTGAATAAGTAATAACTCATTATTATTTGTAATGCATGATCTCACAAATGACTTGACAAAATTTGTGTACGGAGAGTTTGCTGTTTATTTACATGATAATGATTCTTGGAAGGTTTCTCAAAAGACTTGTATTTTATCGTATACAAGAACTAGATCTGAAGATCTAGACAATCTCGTGTGTCTCTAAAAAAAATTAATTCATTATTTCACAGTGTTTAATGATCGAAAAAGAATAAAGATAAAATTAGTGATTCTTTTGTTCATTTGATCTTCTAGCACTTAATCTCTACGTCATGAGAGAGAGAAATATTGAACAACAACATATGAGATTTGCAAGATTGAGTGTTAGAACATCAAATGAGTAAAAGAGTCTCATCAATTTTGTCTTTACTCTTCTTCAATCATTAAACACTGTGAAGTAATGAATTAATATTTTTTTAGAGGCACACGAGATTGTCTAGATTTTCAGATCTAGTTCTTGCATATGATAAGTGACTAGTCTTCTTAGAAACCTTTCAAGAATTACCATCATCTAAACAAACAGCAAACTCTTTGTACACAAATTTTGTTAAGTCATTTGTGAGGTTATGCATTACGAATAATGGTGAGTTATTACATGTTCAAAAAAGAATATTGATGCAAGATCTTCAAAGTACCTATATCTTGTTTCTTTCATCTCTTTATTTCCATTATAAGCAAGCAGAAAATTTCAGCCATCCACAAAAGAGCTATATCTTCATTGTGAAATTTATAACCTTTAGGAAAATTACACAATAAGTAAAACATCGTTTTAGATGTTGCGGTAAATAATAATAGGTCACTTTTAGAACATGTAGACTTCGGTCATCTCGCAAATCTCACATGTTGCTGTTTAATATTTTTTTTTCATTTGTCAGCATTTATTTTGGACTTTAAGAGACCCCAAGTAACTTTGCAGTTAAAAGCAAACCCTTGCATTTTCTCACTATGGTGGAGTGAAACATTTATTCAAATAGTAAACGGGTACTGCGATTTGCATCACTAAATGCATATTTTGAAAATAACAACCAGTGCTTCTCACTATTTATTCCCTGCAAGGGAATAGGATGAAGAGTTTGTAAAAGATTAGGATGAAGATTTTGCAATATTGATGATCCTCCGCTCTTCTAACATATTGAAATGATAATCTTACTTCCCTCTGCCCCGGCCATCAAAGGTGTGATTAAAAAATTTCGGACAGAAATTAGTGTTGAAAGTTGATGTCCAAGATCAGAAAACCATGACCAGGATCATCAAGACAGCTGTTTCTCTGTCAGGTATTAGAATCTTCTATTCTATGCTTATTTTGATTTTAAAAAAGTAAACTTGTATGTGCAATAAGTGGTTTGATAATAAATAAAATAAAATGGGATGACCTATCAATGAAGAAAGATTTGACAAATTAAATGGGATTTTGATTCTTGCAACTGAAGGGCTAGAAATCAGTAGAAAAAGGGACTTGATCAAACACAGATGACAGATGTTTGTCAGACCCTGAAATCTTTGGTGAAGATATTTTTCCAAATTCCTCGGGAAGTTGATCTTGTTGAGTCTGATATTGAAGGCAATTTTTAGATTTCAATTTTAGAGTGTTTAGCAGAATCATTCTCGAAGAATTAAATGGGGACAGTAATGGCTTGTTTGAGCAACTATTTTGTCTGTTTTCAATTTGTTATCAAGTATGTTGCAGAAATTGAGCCCACACACGAGCCGCTTTGGAGAAGAATTGCGGTATTTTGTACTGTGGAAGATGGATTATACTGCTATGTTTTGTGAGAACCAATTGATTTGTTTTAAAAATGTGCAATTGCATGAATTGAGTAAACGGTTCGAGTTATCTTCATAATGGGGTGGTGTTGCTTGCATACGTGGAGGAGTTCAACAAAGTAGAAGATATCTTTTTTGACATCTATAATAACAGATGGTTTATCAATACTGGTCTTTGTGAGAGTTTGTTGGGCAAGAAAGACAGCAAATGACTTCAAGTTCTTGTTTTCAAATGGCAAGTAATACTCAGAATATTGTGGTGAATTTTATGATGATATCTGGGGGCCTGAGCTGTTGTTTGACTTTTACAAGTTCAGATCAAATCTGTATGTCCACTTGTGGAACTACATAACAAGTCTTATCACAGATCTTTGGCAGGGCTCTCTATGTCCACTTGTGTTTGCCGAGGTAATGAATTAATTTTTTTTATTCTATCAACAACTATTGCATCTCCACCTTATGCTACTAATTCTTTGTGAATTCTTGGCATGATTCTGATCATAATTTTATCTTTCCATGCACATTTGGTGCTCTCAGTTTGTCCTTGTGTAAACCGGGGTCGTTCCTGATTGGGATCGCTGACTTCATGAACATCAAAAACAGAATGTTTGCCGAGGTAAATTATACTTTTTAGAACGTACCAAATATCCTCATGAATACTGCTCTTAGGAGAGTCAAAATGTGTTTACTTGTAATTTCCTGTGTATTTTCATTCCAGGTAGCAGCATGCAGCGACCATCACTTTCACTCTTAGTAATAACGAAGACTTCTGTGCTTTCACCTCTTGGAACCGTCAATCTATTATCCATCTTAATGTTTCCTATGCTTATTTAGCATGAACTTCTCTGACTTTTGCAAGCTTGTTGAGTTACGTCATTCCAAGTTTCACTTTTCTGTTGGCAGTTATCTTCGGGTACTTTCTGGTCATCTTGTGGTAAATCACTTGAAGTTCACTCCAATTTCACTTGATTCCTATAGTTTACTGAGTTGCTTATCACAAGCAGGATGGAGAAAGTCCTCGACGATGGGCTAAGGTTTTTGGCGCAGTTATTTGTGGTGGAGGGTCGTTTGCTAAGGATGGGCTAAGGAAAGCTGGATGAAAGGTTCTGCTCTTATTCTGACAAGTAATATCGCATGGAATGGAAGGCTAATTCTCTGGGTGATCATCTCTCATATTTAAGTGGACATTTCTTGAGGTTTCTCATAATTTCGTCCCTCTCAATCAAGTTTTGGCTGTACATAAGTTTATCCAGTTTGTTTATGACAAACACTATGCTTCTACGTGTCAATTCGATCTTCTGTCATTCTCCTATTTTTTTGGAAGAAATCTTACATTATGGAAGTCAAAGTGGAATGTGCAGCTCCAGTTTGAGTATTCTCTATCACATTGTAATAAAAAGTGGACATATCGACATCAGTTCCTTTACAGCATTGCTTGGAATTGTCTATCTCTTCATCCTGGACTCTGTCTCGCTCTCCACCGCGTTCTCCATAGAATTTGTTTTAGTAATCCTATGATTAATCTGCCACGGAGAGATTTGAACCACAATCAACCTGGAAAGGTAGCTGGGTGGGGGAGCGGAGGGAGAGGCGGAGGCAGAGGGTAAGAAGTATTATTTGGTGACGTCTTATTTAGTGCGTGTCCTGCCCTGTCCTTGTGCCAATTAGTTTACGGGAGGTTTCTTCGGGTTCCAAGCTTGTGTCTCGGGCTTTCTTAGGCCCGGATCTATTACTTGGGCGGGATACTTTTATTTCTTATTTAGTGTGCATTTTGGACGGTGTTTTTTTTTATAAGTATTTTTAGTTTTAAAAAATTAAATTAATATTTTTTTAGTATTTTATATTTTTATTTTTGTGAAAAAAATAATAATTATCATATTTTTGGAATAAATATCTCATATATGTGTGGTGTGTGTACAAAAAAAAATAATCAGTGTTTTAATTAATTCACATTTTATATATCTTTTAATTGCATGAGAAATATTTGCATTGTTTCCTATTATAGAACAATGTCTTGGAGTATTTGATTAAGGCAAATAGAACAAATCCTTTCATTAAAACAATTTCTTCAAATCTTCTAATTAATTTGTTGAAATTTTCACGTTTCTTATTTTAGCGTTATTCCTAATTGTACTTCACTTTTTTTATTTTGATTTTTTTTTCATTTTCCATAATTAAAGGCAATAATAAATATTTTTCGTTATTGAAACCTTCTTTATTTTAGAGTTTTTATTTTGTTTTTACCACAATTAAAGGCAATTACAAGTATTTGCCTAATTAGACTTCACCTTCTTTTCAAAGTTCCACAACTAATGAAAATAATAAATATTTTTTGTATTTTTATTTTAGTAAATACTTGTCAAATAAGTAAAGTGTTATTTTTATTCGACAACCAATCAAAAAGAGAATAGCATGTGTATTAAAAGAAAAAATAACTTTAATTTTTCATCAGCCATTAGAAGAGGAAACCACCTTTTATTCTGCTATCTTTTCGTAGCTTGAAGTTCGTCAAACTACTTAGAATTTTGATATCTGTTTTGGATGGTAGAAATCAGAATCTTTACAACACAGAAAAATCTTATGACAACACACAAAGACTGTGCAGCACAGTGCCATAGAGCTTTCAAAAGTGGTTCCATGACCAGTAACTTCACTGGATTGCCAAGTTCCAGAGTCAACATAGATCTTTCTGATTGTGCTTGTATGTATGGTATGTAATTTTAGGATATGTGGAACCCTAGTTTCTTCATTTTTGTTATGCGCTGTGTCATCTTATCCATGAAAGTTCCTTCTTTATACAGCTCTGAAATTTTTGTTCTGATGGAACCTGTAAAAAGTCATTAATACAGCTCTGAAATTAATCACGGGATTGTGTTTCATACCAATTTCTTCAAATCTTTCAGCAATCACTTATCTGAAGAGATTCAATAAGGGCGTGTTCGTACTCAATGTTTCAACTGGAGTTTGACAGCTCGGAAAGCTACCTTGGCCGGCAATTTCATTGAAGCGTCGAGAGGAGAGTGATCTAAGTCGAGACTTCAGGGTCAGGGGAGCCATTCACTTGAAGGGCTTTCCATGCGTAGGCGTACATGACAAGCAGATAAAAGCATAGGTTCACAGAACTTAGAATACCTAACAACTTGTAATATTTGTCCAGATGACTTGTATTCAGAGTGCCATGAAACCAGCTGCCTGACAAAGTAAGAACAAGTGCCGCACTCAGGAACTTCCCAACGCCAATTGCAGACTCGTTGAATGGCGATTCATAATGTTCCAAAGATTCATCTACATGGATATTATAAAAATCAGCTAAGCCATCAGCAACCAGTCCTTTTACGAGTCCTATCAGGAAAAACTGTGGAACCAGCCATACTGTGCTCATTGGAAATGGTTCAGCATCTCCACGTTTTTTAATAAGATTCAATCTGCGAGTCTCAACCAGCATTGATACCATGCAACAGATTATAGAGCACGCTATCCCAATTGCAATTCTCACGAGTCCAACACGATGCTTCAGAAGTTTTTGAGTCCATATCGGTCTAACATGATGCATCGGAAGTTTTTTAATCCATCCGGATACTAAAAAGTCATGGACGTATGGAACTATAACTGTTACGAAACCCTGAAGCAGAAACAGAACATTTATAGACAAAACAGGATCAGGATCGAGGCTTTCGCTTTGCACAACAAAGAAAGTCGAACCCGTTGCCAGAACGAGGCCGTGGATGGGGAGTGCTGTCCACATAGGAAGCAATGCAACAAGTTGCTTTACTCGTTGCACATCTCGGACTGGGAAAAGCCTCCCGTTTTGCTCCTGTTCTTCAGCTGAGAGGGACTTGGATGTCTCTAAAAGAGCAGCTTTGTCCAGCCACCTGTGAAGATCATATCAGAAGGGAAAAGAAAGAGAGCAGAGGAGATATAGGGAAAGAAAAAGTGATACTATCACTGCGTGGACCTTGGGGAAGGGCCTGTTTTGCAACTACAAGGCTTACAGATGCAATACTAAGCTGGACTTGTTGTACTCCCTACCCAAAGGGAAATCATGGTGGCATATAGATCCATAAACACTTTATATATCTCATCCAAATTCCCATAACCCATTGAAATGGGCTACGGGAATCACAATACTACACCAACCTGATGATTCGAATGTCGGGCAATAGAAGCAATCCACCACTATCATTCATGTAGTAGTCATTGGGTTCACGAGCGTGTTGCAGGTGACGCTTCACAAAAGCTGCCTTAAGTACTCTATAAATAACGATAAGAGGGCTTCCAGTTGGTTTGTCGGAGTAGTAAAAGCCTTTTCCTAACGCAAAGGTTAAACCAGCCAATGCCATAACCGAAAATGAAAATGCAGAAGTCATCATTCTCTGATCAGAACCTCCGGCCATTATCACAGACGAGACAGTGCCCACCGTAGAAGCAATACGCCACCAAAATTTTCTTCGAACCTCAGCTTTGTCATAATCAATACTGATGTCTGGTTTACTGGGAACCTCGTCAGCTTGGTCCTTATCTGCGTTAAGGTTAGGTTTATGCTCGACTAATTGATCACGTAGAAATGCTTTTAAACAAGGATCCTGACTTGCCTTGCCCACAGTTGCTAGTACCATCATCAGATAAAGTAGTATAATCACGGTGGAGGATGAATTGCCCCAGAACCGGTTAGCAAGAAACCATAGCAACAGTCCCTGCAGGAAAATGGACGTTTATTTAGTTGCAAATTAATGACTATAAATTGAAGCACCAAAAAATCGATCGAAAAGAATAGGAATATTAAAAAAAATTCCGTTATAGATGTTTTAATTTGAAAACCAAACAAATAAAAGCTAATTTATATACTATTAGCCTAAATTTGTCATATAATTGCTAGTGTTGACAGAGAATATCAACTTTTTAGCATTTACAAGAATTTTTTAAGCTAGAAACTCAAATAATATATGAACTCAATAACTCTTTCTTTTTTTCTTTTTCTTTTTGATAATATGAACTCAAGAACTTATGTAAAGTTACAAGGATTACTATACTAAAAAAGTTGGGGTGCGACTCACTCCTCCTTCTCTGTGTGGGCCCCTTTTTTTGTTAGGTATTTTTTTTTGATTTTTTTAACTAGTTATTTGAGTTAATTTTTAAGCTGATGAAGTCGATTAAGTTAAATTGAAATAATTTTTATATATTTTGATTTTTAACTTGAACCAACATAGTCTAATAGAAAGATTTCAAGATAAATATATTAATCTGAATTTAATATAAGTATCAAATAATTTTTTATAACTTGAAAATTTTTAATTATATTAAAAAAAATTATTTCACCTGTAGCATACCGTGGTCGTATTCACCCTAAATGGTAAAGATGGGCTGCTCTATAAAATAATTGACAACATAAAAGAAATATTCCACATATAACATGATTTCTATTGACTAGATTTTCTTGAATAAGCTAGATCAGGTTTTCAATATTTTCTATTGATTTTTTTTAAAGGGTATTAAATTTATATGAAACAAACTGGATACAAATTCAAGTATAAGAATATTAGAGTGAA
>Ga0325414_1000350_pt1 | contig 35783 bp, 19 predicted proteins | sample PopdelMetagenome_8_FD_206183 | JGI IMG/M metagenome (GOLD analysis project Ga0325414, IMG submission 206183) | Populus deltoides microbial communities from Bellville, Georgia, United States - Leaf-PdKOR-R3 | ecosystem: Host-associated > Plants > Phyllosphere > Phylloplane/Leaf | place: USA... | reverse complement strand
TATTTTATATAAAGTATTATTTATTTCATGATATAATAGGAGTAATTAATTTTACAATATTTAAATTTAAAACCATCAATATTAATATATATTTTTTAAAATTATTTTATAATCTCAATTTCAAAAGTATTTTTAACCAAACACATTACACTACTTTTTCTTCAACCTCAATTTCAACCACAGTTTTAACCAAACACCTATTTTTTCAAACCAACCACAACTAAAAGTACTTTTTATAAAAACAACTTTTTTTAAACCACAACCACAACAGCCGCAATACCAAACACACTCTTTGTCGGCATGTACCAAATCTACTAGCTTGGTTTTCTGTAAAATCCTTCGCTTTTATACTTCATTATTCTCGAAATGGTGAGAATTTTTTTTTTTTTTAAATGAAGCTTTCAATGTGTAGCACACCATCTTCTCTTTTACAGAATTGCAGACAAAATGAGATTTATTTCCAGCATATGGTAGTCTGCTGCTATGCATGGTTGTTTTAAAGTTTCATAAATTCATAAAAAAACGATATGTAAAGCAGGAAAAGGCATCAAACAAGCAACTTTTTGTTTTCTTTCATAGAAAATTGAATGCTTCAAACATTGCAGCTCTGCATTACATCGATTGACTAGTAAAAGTAACACCTACAAAGCTTCTGATGTCTGTCAAGTTAAATCTAGAGAAATTAATGACATTGCTGTTAGGCCTTACATGGGTATACCTTTCATTTCCCATGTTTCCAACTTTGTGTTTACAAAGAAAATCAACTGTCAAATGAACTATATCAACAGCAACAGTGCCATTGAAAAAAAACTAGAAGCAACATGAGGAGGAAAGGAGATGGAACCTATAGTTGTCAGTTATAGCACATCTCAAGTGGCCACCATGGAAACAATGTTGCATGAGATGAGCTATTGTGCCCATGGGTGCTTGACCCACACGCATACAAAAGCCTGCAAAAAGACAGCTTAAAGGTAAAGAGAATTTGCAAACATGATACCTCGCCGAAGGCTTTCGCTGGCAGCTGCAAATTTGCTTTCTAAACTGACTTCACCCACAGCTTGAGCAGCAGCACGCAACTGGGAAGGCAAAGAAAGCAATTATTGGCAATAATTCACTGAAATTCAAATAAAGAGCTGCACAAGAAAGCCAGCATACACAATATAGATTATCTTCAGAGAACGGAGTGGTGTTATTGAAACTTTTTGGAGAGACTATTCTTTTGGGAACGATAGAATTGGACCATACAACAATTTTCTCTTTGAAGAGAAGTAGCACAAGAAGATCAGCACATGACGTTTTAGAGTGAATATTTCACAATTTACCTGATTCAGAAACTCATCTAATCTTCTAGCACTTCTGATAATGCTACCCTCAAAGATATCAGTCATCTGTATGACCTCAGAAAAACTAGCTCCCTGGAAAAAGGGCAAAGCAAGCAGATTATTCAACACTGGACTAGAAAAAGAAAAATTAAACCCAAATGAATTTGATACAGCACTCAGGTAGTCTTCAATAACCAAATCCCTGTAGCTTAAAAATAAATAAGCAATGGTCAAATCCATAAACTTGTCTGGATGTACAGACCAAGAGGTATAGGGAACCTCTCAGAAATAAGTCATATGAACACGTTAAATGGAAGACACATTGAAATGATAGCCCAGAGAGAGAGGGAAAGTTTGGCTGGCTGAATAAACATTGTTCACTGCTACCAGCTATTCATTGGCCAACTGGTTGAGTTGCCAAAACACCAATTTGGATGTCAGCAATATCACAAACAATACAGGTCAAAAATGATCCCTCCAGAATTTTATGCTGATTTAGAAATTTGCCCAAACCAGACACCAATCAGGAAAAGAAAAGGGGGTATCCATATTAACCAGTCCATGGCCAACAAAATAGGAAATTCTTTGAAAATAAAATATAAAAAACCAACCTTTGACCAACAGTAAACCACATCCACCAAGAACGGTCTGACTGTTGATTCCACATATTCATCGACATTTATGTCCAGTTTGCATTCATATTGTATCTGTAATTATGCAGAAAGACATTTCTGACTGTTCTTGAAGAGTCAATTGCATAATATAAACAAAACAACAAACAAAAAAATATAGCAACCTCTGCTATTTTTCTTGCGCTCTCTTGGAGTTGTTGCAATGGTTTAGCAAGTTCAGTTCTCAAATGTATTTGCTCACTTGACTTATCTACAGGAATGAAGCAACTTGCAAGAGCAGCAACTTGGTGATGATCAAGATCATTGAAGGTACCTGATAAAAAATTCATTAACATTAACAAAATTAAATATTGCTAGATCAAATCAGAGGCTCAACCTTAATTATATGCATGTAAGACAACCAGCAACATGGCCAGAGAAACCCAGCCTGAGGTAAAATAAGATTCTGCAAAGCATGGAAAATTAAAGAAAGAAAAATAATGGTCATAAGCTCACCATTGAACATCAGTTCTGTAACAAGTAGTTCATCTCCTGTGTCTATCAAGCAGGCTGCCCTGCCCTTCACCTGGACTACACCATCAGCATCTATATGACCAAGCCTTTTCAAGACCCGTGAACGGTTCTTGAGTTCTTCACGGAATTTTTGAAGCTGCAAAGAATTGAGAATCAAATTAAAAAAACTGCAGGTGAAAAACTGAAGAATGTAACAAATCATGGAGTAGATAATAACAAGCCCAACATCAACAAAAGCAAATACTGGCAACCATTTGAACAAAAGCCACAAATGGAACAGCCACTCAAGTTTGCATGCTTGTGCTATTTTCATCTTTATTCAGTGTGGCTGTATTGTCCAGATATGGACACCCAATCAAGATTCGACACCTCTGGGCAGTGGGCAGATTTTCTAGTGTCTCTTGTAGAGTGCACTAAAAACATCAGAGCATGCAAATGGAAAAATTATCAATACCTAGCAAACAAATGATCTGCTGCATGAATTATAAGAAAGCAACTAGTAATTCCATTGTACACACAACCACATGCTACACTATTAATTCAAGGCTCAAATTATTGGCTGATCACCCATGCAAATAATTCATTATGCTTGAAGATGCTTTTTTTTCCCTTTTCTTCTCTGATAAATGGAGATAAAAAATACAAAAGTGCTCCATGCAATAAGATGAATCAAAGTTTATGCCAAAAGGCACTCTCTTCCCACAGGCTTTCAGAAATATACATTACACATCCGGAATCAATACAGAGAAATAAATCCAACTATATCTTACAAGTTCTGTCAAACTAAGTATCCAATAAGGGAAAATACCTGGGAATCGCGCATTTTCGACTTAAGTTGTTGAATTTCATGATTCACCTCAGCTTTCCTATGAAAACTTTTCATCTGGTTTATATCTTGAGACTGCATGCATAAAATCGAGTAAGTGTGATTGCTAAAGATACCACTTAAAGCAAACATTGTCGAGAGAATTTTCCAAGTGCAGTAATTGATATGAAAACCTTGTTCAGTGGATGCACATGTAACTTCTGTTCCAATTCCTCAATTTGGTTAACCAACTCAACAATTTCAGGATCTTCAATTTTCATGTCCTGCAAATAAATAGAACCATGATACAAATAACAGCAGCATTCTTAGAGATCTAAGCTCAAAACATTATATATATGATAAAACAAACACGAAAAGTCAAATAGTGAAGATACCAGAAGCAACTGAGAAAGTGTAAGGGTGAGATCTATTAATGGTGCTTACAGCAGAGTGAGGATAGGGAACATCAATGGCAACCATGCTTTTCCTCTTTCTGATGTACCAGTGCCTAATGCTCTATGAGTTTTTTTTTTTTTTTTTGGAAAGGAATGAAAGACAGTCTGAAAAGTGAACGGAAAGAAAACTCCATGTCTCAGCTAATTTGGGCGTTGTATGATAAGAGCTTTGTTAAGACTACAAAATATTTTCCATATTCCAAAAAGTAAAATAAAATGTGCCAACTCAAAATATAAGGCTTGATGCTTGAACATGGGTTGGTGGTGTAATAAACTGGGTAACAGCTCCAAAGCCCATGTAAAGCATCAAAAGGTTTGTAATTTTGTTCTATGCCTATTATATGCTCTTGAAATGAGCCAGCATTCAAGTACATGAAATAGTTACCTTTACAGGGTTAAGCTTTGGAAGGCCTTCTGGAAACCGATTCCCTAACTCCTGCACTGCTAGAAGTATACTTTGCCTTGCTTCCAATGGCCGAAGGTCAGCAGGAATGGATATCCTCACTTTGCTTAGAGCACAGATCAGGGGCAACTGAACAGGAACCTAACCCAGAAGTAACCAAAAACATAATCCCCACCAGACCAGTACAAGCACTAGAAGTTAATTAGCGGGCCACAATACTGAAAAGAGATTAAACTACTATCCCACTGATGCATCAACTTACCACATGCATCTCACCCTTTTCTCCAGGCCGAGGTGGACATGGTCTTGGCCGGGAGCCACTCTCACTTGGTCCAGGAGAGCAATGAAGTAGAGTATCTACTATATAACCAGCACCTTTTGATGGCAATGTTCCCAATCCTGCAGTGGGCTTTTTAACAACATTCACTACAACTCCCCAACCCCAATCAGTTCCTCCTTCTCTTACCTTGATCTGCAATACAGACAGCCACTACTGAGGGGGAAAAAAAGATATATCATTACTGAAATTATAAATATGTGTGCAAATGCAAGTGAAATTTGCAGAAATGAGGAATTATTGTTCAGCTTTTTTTCCCTCTAACTTACATCCTTTAAATGTTTCTAAATTTTTTGAGGGTAAAATCTATAATGTTCTTCTGATTTCTTATGCCCATATATCCCAGCAACATATATAAGGTTGTGAGAGAATCAATCGCTAATAAGGTTAATTAAAGAAAAGAATACAAGATACTAGCCAAGTAGCCATTTAGAAGCAAACAAACTTCAACAACAGTGTTCATTGTCCATACATACCAACCGACCAGTGCATAGATAATAAAGAATTCTTTCAGGCCTTGTTATTTCCTTCATCATCTTCTTCTCAAGCTGGGCCATCTCAAGTTTTAGATTATGATACCCAGCAACTTCAGCCTAATACAAGACAACAAAAACTCATATAGTATCTACTTATATTATTTCAAGAGAGAGAGAGAGAGAGAGAGACAGAAAAAATGTTTTTAGAAACAGAGGGAAATGATTACCTCTCCTGATGCATCGAGAACAGCAGCTTCCTCTTCCAGTTTTGAAACCTTTTCCCCTATGTCTGGTAAAGCCTGAAAGAGATAAAGACCAATGAGTGATTGAACACTTCATGATGTCAGGACATGCACACAAGGATGTGAGGGATTTGACAGAAACCTTTTCATACTGGAATTGATGAAATGAATTTCTTATCACGTGTTCAGCAGTGAACTGGCCTTCAGCACGGCTCATTAGATTTAATATCGAATAGTAGCTCAGTCTGAAAGTACTAACAAGAGGAGCCGGTTTGCCCAAAACTATGTCTTTGAGTGTATTCATCTCCATCTGAAAAGGTAACAGAAAAAGTAATCCATTTGAAAGAGAAGACCAGGTTGTTTTATTGCCTTTATCAAGCAAGATACCATGATGTGCTGCTAAAAGCCTATAACTAAAGACCATTAGTTTCCATTGACACAAAAGGCTTATATGTGTAGTATGGGCAGCATTCAAGTGAAAATACAGGTTGACTTTCATATTTATACATTTATATAATGTGCATGCAGATTATTGTACTAGTAACTATAAACCCACATAATTAACATTTAGCAGAACAACTTTCATTTTAATGTTAACAAGATGGTTGAAAAAAAACTAGTAATAATTACCAAATTCACACCCAAAAAAATGGAACCAAACAACAAAGAGTACAGCGCAGATGAAAAGCTATAGAATTACCCGTTCATCAATCATTATGATACAAATACCCCGCTCATCTTTACCACGTCGTCCAGCCCTTCCACTCATCTGTAGAAATTAGTAGAATCAGAAACTAATAAGACACGCGCACGCGCTCGCACATATATATATGCATAAGCATTTATGTGTCCGTTATGTGTCCGTATGTTTTTCAAAGCTCTAGAGAAATGCAGCAAATTATCACTTACCTGGATATACTCACCAGATCCAATGTATCGATGACTATCGCCATCCCACTTCTTAACAGCTGTGAAAACAACAGTCTTTGCAGGCATGTTTAAACCCATCGCAAACTGGCATAAAAGATAGATATTTAAAGGAGAGTTCATCATTAACATTCAAGATTGAAGTAAGATGCAGAGACCACAAACTGATTGTAACTAAAACTGCAACCCAGTTTCGTGTGAAGACTTACTGTCTCTGTGGCAAACAGAGCCTTCACAAGGCCTTCCTGGAAAAGAAGCTCTACTAGTTCCTTGATTACGGGGAGAAGACCGGAATGATGGACAGCAATGCCTCGCTTAAGTAGAGGCAACATTAACTCAATAGCAGGCAAATTCCTGTCTTCCTCATTCAAGCAGAGTATTGCGTTGTTAAAAACCTGCTCCACGATATCCTTTTCCTCTTGTGTATTAAAATCAAGCTTAGACATAGACATGGCATGTTGTTCAACCTCTCTCCTACTGAAGCTAAAAACTATAACTGGTTGAAACTTCCGTTCCATAATCATCTGAAATTACATGTGAAAGCAATGATTGAGCAGTTTTATCAACAAGCTGTACAAGATGAACAGGGCAAACTACAATTCCCCACTTAAAAATCCAGAAAATGCACGAACAGATAATAGCACTCACATTAAAAATTAAAAATCACTAACTTGGAGCATATAATAAGACGCACCAGTACTACGTCAACAAACAGTAAACTTCTTTTCTTTTAACAGAGCGTGTTGTCTGTAGCAAATTTAATGAGATAATTGAGCATAGGAAAAAAAAAATGAGAGGTTGCTTATTACAAATGTATTTGAAGAGTCTGAGGAGCCATCTAAGAATATTCATTTATTTCACAAAACAGTTTCTTCTCAGTCAATTGTTATGAAGAAAAGTTCAGTTTATTGATGGCATCAGAAAAATGGAAACTCAAAAACTACTTATGGTGATAGAGAAGCGCTCATTGGAGAGAGAAAGAATAATAAACACCCATTCAATGCTCAATGAAGCAATAAATGAAGGCACCTCATGATACCATAATCAAGAAAGAATGCACAAATAAGAGGGCAAACCTTGACAATTTTGTATATGTCAGAACCCCCTGAAGCATTCCCACCCTTTGAAATCCTTCCACTAGCTTTAGCATTTGCACTCTTGTTCCCCTCACCAGCTTTCTGCTTAGAGAAAGTATCCTGCAGCTTCATAAAATTGTCCTCCCTAAACTGCTCACTCTCATCAACCACAAGATACAACCCAGCACCACCCACAGGAAAAACATAATGCTGCAAAGGAGTTGGTCGAAAATCTGTGTAAACCACATGGCAAGGCTGCTTATGCAAATGACAAATCCATTCCGCAAACTCGGTAGCATTCGACATAGTCGCAGAAAGAAAAACCATTTTAATCACTTGCGGCATAAAAATAATACTCTCTTCCCAAACAACCCCTCTTTCACGATCCTTCATATAGTGAATCTCATCAAAAATAATCCAAGCAACTTCCTTCAAAATCTCTGAACCCCTATAAAGCATCCCCCTAAGAATCTCTGTAGTCATAACCAAACAACTAGCATTTGGTGACAGGGTAACATCTCCAGTCATCAACCCAACATCTTGAAACTCCTGTTGCAACTCCCTATACTTCTGATTACTCAAGGCTTTCAGCGGAGAAGTATAAATAACCCTTTGCTTTTCTCTGAATGCCATTGCAATCGCATACTCAGCAACAGCAGTTTTCCCTGCAGACGTGTGAGCAGAGACTAAAACACTCTCATTCCTTTCCAAACAAGCTACAGACACCTTCTGAAAAGGGTCGAGTTCAAATGCATAACTTTTTGCCATCTCCCCATTATACAATGGATTCGACAAAGTCCCGTGAAAGGTTTCATCTTTATTCGACTCATACCCATGTGGGACTGCAACTTCATGAACACAAGTCCGTGTCAAAATCCTCTTTTTCAAAGCAGAATCTTGCTTCTGTGGTGTACCAGCAATCTCTGCTTTCTCTTCCTCTTGCACTTCCTCCTCCTTCTCAAGCTCTTTTCTCTTAGCAGGTGTTAGTGTATCCTCCATTTATATTTTCTAACTTAATTTCACTCCTCACTCACTCTAAGTTCTAGGTTAAGCAAAAATCTTCCAAAACTTAAAACTTGTGCACTCTTTCTGCTCATAAGAAAAGAAAACACACAAAAACAATAAAAGTTCAGATGTTGTTACAGTATCAGAGCACTGGAACAAGTTGATAAGCATCAAAGAAAATTAAAAGAAACCAAGAACCTAATTCTTTTATTGTTTTTCTTCTAATTTCAGCTTAGAAAACAGAGGTTTTGGTTTTAAAGAAAGTGGTTTCTGCTTGTTTGGTTGCTGAGAAAACTCAGGAAAATTAGGGCATCTAATGCATCGCAAGAGAAGTACAAATTTTGGGGTTTTGTTAATTTTCCCTAATTTTCTCCGGAACCAAACAGAAAATAGAGAAAAATAAACAGTGGAGGGAAAGTAACAGGAGTACCTTACTTTTGGCAAATGGAGGCAGAAAGCATCGGTTCAGGAGAGAGCCCTAACTATTATTATTATTTAGATAATTTTAAATTTTTAAGGGGTCGTGGTTTTGTGCTTTTGTACTTTTGTTGGGCTGTATTGGACCCAATAGGATTTCATTGGGTTTTACAGTTTTTTTTCATTTTAGCTTTTTACTGGATCTGGGCTTCTGCAATGTAGGGTTCGTGTTCATTGTTTTTTTTTTAAATAAAATGTGTTGGTTGCCCAAACATGTTTTAAAAAGAAAGAAAATTCTACAAATCAGGTAATAGCTTTCACTAGTTAAATAAACTGGTTTTATTTTAATTAAATAAATAAACAATGATAATAAATAAACAAAAATTAAAAAAAAACAACCATAATAACTTGAAAAAAAACTTTTTCTAGTAGTAGAAAAATTATTTTTATTTTTTATCCTATTAAATATGAATCCTATTAAATATGAAAATATGAAATTGAGAAAAAATATAATAAAAAATTGCACAAGTCAACCCTAGTACCTAGTAAGTATGATGGATATGTAATTTGGACAATAAGAGATGAGTCAATCCGTGTTAACCTGGTAAATCCGTGTTCCAAGTTATGAGATTAAATAACCCAATAGAAAAGAAAAAAAACTACAAAACCATTTTAAAAAAAAACAACACTGATGTTGCATGATAAAATCAGAAAATAAAATAACAAAAAAAAAGATGTTAATCCTCGTTAACTTTTCAAATTCATGACCTAGATCATTAGACCAAAAGCATTGTATATAAAAAACAATTCATGAAACTCAATCCTCAATAAATCAAATGTTAAGGAATAAAACCGATAAAAAAATGCAATCGCACGAAAAGGATCCAATTTTTTTTAAAAAAATAGCAATAAAAAGAATGAAGATAAAAATTAAAATAAAAAATAAATTAAATGACAATTATAAATTTTTTATTAGAGGGTGAAATTGAAAAGGAAAAACTTTTTAAAAAATAAGGATCAAATTGAAAAACATAAAATACCATAAATTTGGATTAAATGATGAAATTGAAAGGCAATAAAATCTTTACAAAAAGGCCAAGAAAAAAAACATTCATAATCAAAAGAATAAAGATCAAATTAAATACAATAATATATGACAAATTGGAATTAAACGATGAAATTGAAAACAAATATAACTTTTACAAATGGGCTAGTGACAAAAATTAAAAGTAAAAAGGGATAAATTTTGAAGTTGAAATACATATAACAAAGAGAACTAGGATATAATTTTTGGGTGAGGAGAGAAAAAGAAAAAGAAAAAGAAAAGCCCTACCGATAGCAAATTGCTTCGTCATTTTTAACACACACCGAGTCAATAGGAAAATAACACAATGGTGCTTCCAACAATATGATGAAAAGGCATTCTTTATTTTCATGAAGCATTACATGCATCGCCCAATGTAAATGGGCGCCTCATACTCGATGTGCTACACATGCCAACAATTTTTTCATTTAAATAATAATAAATTGTTCATAAAAGAAAATTTTCATCAATAAACCTCATAATAACCAAAAAAAAACTAGAGTAAAAAGACCAAAAGGCCCTAGACACAAGGTTTAGTTTTTATTTATTTGAATGGTAAATTTGTCATTTTATTATATTTAAAAAAATAAAAAAGATGTAAATACATCTAGGTTCCAGCTTAATTTTTTTTACTTTCAGGGTAATTAGATAACTTTTTTGTTTTTAAAAATTAGAAAAAAACATTTATATCCACAGTCAATCCTTTAACAATTGATGGATTATGTGAAAAGACTAAAATACTTTTAATAAAAAGACATTTGGTTTTTTTGGGCAGGGCAATATAATAATTAAAATATATATACGATCATGGTCAATTTGCCCTATGTTTTAGCTTTTTGGTTATTTATTTTTGTTTTTTAATATAACAGTGGTTTCAGTCCTTGCATTACTCGAGTTTTCAAAATAAGTAAATATTAATATGTGCTTTCTAAGAACAAAACAAAGAAGATATGGAGTATTTCATCACAACTACTTCCTCAATTCGCAACTAATAATAATTAAACTACTTTAAATATTATTAAAAAAACTAAACGGTCTTAGTGTTTTAATATAATTTTTGAGTAAAAGCATTATGAATTTGAAGAGTTTATTTTGTGTGAGTGAAGAATAATAAATATTGATATACATGTAAGAGAGTGTTATTAAAATAATAATTAAACAAGCTTATTGTGGATTATAAGACAATTGCAATAGTGTTTTTAATTTTAATTTTTTTCTTCCAGTTTTGTTTTTGTTATAGAATTTTTTTTCTCTTTTCAATTTAATCATTTTATGTTATGTTGATTGGAATTTAAAATTTAAAATTTATTTTTATTTGCCTTTTGCATTGAGGTCTCGGAGCCAACTTTTTTATTAGGCTAGTGCTTGATTTCAAGAAAAAAGATTTCATTTTGTTGTTTGCATGAAATTAAAAGTGAGAGACCAAAATTGAAAGAAATGAAAAATTGCTTTTCTTTTATTTTTTATGAAAAAATTATCAATTCTAGCCCCCTTTTTTCCTCCTTAATCATCAATTTTTTTTTCTTTTTAATTGGATAATTTAACGTTGGGTTGATTAGGATTTCGAGTTAATAATTAGGATAATCATAAAAACCCTCCCATAGTTTGATTTGAATTTCATTTTTCCTTCCATACTTTTATAAATTACATTTTACATTCTTTAGTTTACATGTTCAATAACAATTTAAATCCCTAACAATGCATTTTATTTGAATTTTTTGTTTGACTCAGGAAGTAAAGTGTAATATATGAAAGTATAAAGGGAAAATGAAATTTAAATCAAACTACAAAAGAGTTTTAGTAATTACCTCATAATAATTTGTTTTAACCTATTTTTTTGTGTAGTTATATCAATCACAAAAAACCATCTCACCATTCTATCAAGCTTGGTTTCACAAAAAAATAATCCAATTTTAGGGGTGACTACCTAATTTTCTAGCCACCGGTTTGTGACTGCAGGTTATTGCCTGTTTTTTTTTTTAATTAGGTGGGGGTGTCTACCCCTAAAAAAAAGAAACAAAAATAATAGGCCCATGCATATGGGCTAGCCCAGCCTAGCATATCTACACTTCTTTAAGGCCTAAACATGTTGGGCCAACCAAACCCGTACGCCTGACTTTTTATATTAATTTTTCATTTGGTTTTTCCACTTTTATTTATTTTTCATGCTAATTTTTTTCTCAATTTCATATTTCAATATTTTTATTTGTTTTTAATTGGCCTATATAATTTATTTCAGTTTGATATTTGTAAGTTTATAATAGTTTCAAACAAACACCTTGATATTTAGTTGGTGCTAGATTTTATGAACATCTATTTTTGTAGTTTAACTAAACAAAAAATTATTTCAAAAAAAACAAAGTTATTAAACTAAATGCAGTTCATCACTCAACTTATGTCTTATATAATTAAATAACAAAAAAGTCTAAAAAAATAATATAATACATTGGCGTCCATGAACTAGATCGCGAGTCTGACGAATTAGGCCGTGAAATCAAAATCAATTCAATATGTTGTCGTCTAAATATTTTTTAAGAAATTATGTCATCATTGGATTTTTTTTTTTAGTTCAAAATTATTTTGCTTTGAATAGACATTCTCTCTCTTTTTTTAAGAAAGAAATTGGCGGGTTAGGTCATGAAACTAAGGTGAACATTTTTTTATTTAAAAAAAAATTATTGATACAAATCAAGTTAGGTCCAAATTTTGCTTTAAAATGCCTACGTACTAGTTTTGCGACATTGCAAATATTTGTCAAAACATGTATTGGATTGATTTAAAATTTTACAGGGAGATATTATACACATGAAATTATTTTTTGATACAATTTCAAGTCAATCAGAGTTCGACAAATACTGGTCAAATTTGTTGTTCCTGTTTTGGTAGATTCATTAATGAAGTTGTTTGATTGTTATTCTAAGTCACATTTCTGTCCAGTAGTCTTGTCTAAGGTTCAAGGTAAATCTCCATTCATGAGGAAGTCTCTACCTTACCAGGTTAAATCCTAAACATTCAAAGCTCTAAATTTTAGCATCACATTTTTTTTATATCTTTAATATCCGAGGATATACTCTACAATATAGTTTTATACCTCCAAATATTAAATTCTACAGCTAAATCCTAACACCCCAGATATTAATTAAACAAAATAGTTATTGAAGGATTTTTGATATTTTAGCCAAACCTTAATGAATAATTATAAATTTGCTACGATATCTATTTTTTGTATTTTTAAAACATGAGAAAGATGCAAAAAAAAAAATTAATGACAAATATGCTTGGAAAACTCTTAAGATTCAGCCGTATGCATGAAAATAAAACATTTTTTTATTTATGTTTTTTTAGAGGAAATTTATTTATTTATTTATTTGAATTTTTAAGTTCTTTTTAAGACCTAGCCCAATTATCTGAGCTGGGCAGAAACAGGTTCAGCCCACCTTGCATCTGCTAGCACAAGCATACAGATGAGAGGATGAAGGAGATGAAGAAGCTCACATGACGTAGAGGTTGCGGTTGTCGTCACTGGTTTGGCATGAGAACGATGAAAGTACTAGTGGCTAACGATAGAGGCTGGAGGTGTTGGTGGTTGGGTTGTTGTAGTGCAGGAAGAAGATGTTTACAGTAGAAAGAGAGAAACTTATAATGATCGTCCCTATCATCGGTAAGGAGATGAGTTTACAAGGATGTTGAGTCATCGTCGATCACGGCGTAGGGGGAAGTTATGATGGTTGAAGAAGCTGAAGTTGTGGCAGTGAAAGAGAAAGGCTGGCAACTAGAAAAAAATTAAAGAGACTAATCTTTTGCCAATTTTGGACCTGAATTTCTTCCATTTCAGGGCATGAAATCCACCCGTATTTTTAAAGGGTGAAAGAACAATATTTTGTCTTTATTGGTGTTAAATCTTAGCCCTTGATTCAGTCATAAAGGATCCCAACCGTTAGCTTAAAGTGACCATCATGAATTGTCAAATTTGACAGTTGAAGGCTATCTAAGTTGGCCTCTTTGGGCCGATGCCACTGCCATTATGGTGTCAATCGGTTAGAAAGGACCATATCGAGGCGTGGTTAAATGTCAAGCCATGATTTTCGTGTAAGTTTTGTCCAATTTGATGGAGAGATGAAGCATTAAATGCTTATGTAAAGTAGCTCCCTCGGTAGTCTTTTCAAGTAAAAAACGAAGAAGAAGATGAATAGTAACCAAAACGACGTTGTTTTAGTAAAGTTCAATTTATTCATTCGACTTATGATTTCTGTCAATTACACCCCTGATTGGCTTCAAACATTTAATGTTATGCAATTTGTCCATGTATTTTGGAGTCTTTTCATTTTGATCCTTGCTCTTAGATTTATGTAATTTAACCCTTAATTGACCATTAAACTTTCAATTCTCTTCAATTTCACCCCTAATTTCATTCATTTTTTCCTTTAGATTTCGGCTCCTTTTTAAAAATAGTTCTTCACTGTGAATTTGTTTAATTTAGCCCTTAATTGGCTGCAAAACTTTGATGTTCTTGCGATTTTACCTCTAATTTGAACTAATTGACTTTGTAAAAATTAAATTTGGTCATTTAAAATTTCAATATTCTCAATTAAGTCAAATTGAGCTCTTAAACTTAATTTTTCACTAATTAAGTCATTGACAAAATTAATTTAACTTATTTAAAGTATAATTAAGTCATCGCACCTAATTCAATTCTTTAAATAGACCCAAATTAATTCTTAAATATAATTCAACTTTTAATTTGGCTCATGATTCAATTAAATTCACCTATTAAAAATCTAATTTTATCCTTTGACTTAATTTTTATGCACATTCATCCAATAATTATTTAATTTGACGTTGAATATACATTGTCTCTTCAGTCTTAAATACAACATGGTATAATTATGCTCTAAATTTATCCAAGGTTTTAGCTTGATTTTATATGTGTGTGTGTGTGTGTGGAATCCTCATTGACTTGCTTTTACCACATTATCGGTCTTTTTGCTATTGTTATTTATTTATTTTTTTATGAGGAAGGAAAAAAGGTAAAATTTAGGGAATAACCTAAAAATGGGTTATGACACTTGTATAAAACAAGATATGTAATTTTATTATAGATAGTGGAAGTTGTGTTAATATAGCAAGTATAAAACTAAACTTGTGTATTAATAAGCATCATAGACTTTATAGATTGCAATGGTTGGATGATTATGGTGAGGTGAAAGTGATTATGTAGGTCTTATTTTTGTGTAATATGGTTCCAATACATGCAAGTCACATCTTGTTAGGGAGACCATGATAGTTAGACAAAAGGCAACACATGATGGGATTAGAAATTGGTATGTTATTATAAAATATCGTAAAATCATCACTTTTGTACCTCTTATACCCAAATAGGTGTAATAGATGATTAAATAAAGCTAAAAAGGGAACATTATAACATGAGCAGAGAAAATCAAAATGAGAAACAACAAGAAAGAAAACCATCAAATTCAGCCACAACCCAAAAACATTTCTTCCACTACTTAAAACCATTCGACCACTTCTAAAACAAACTCAAATCTGGCCAAGAATGGAGGTAGAACCCAATGAGTGAAAAAGGTAAATGGGTGAAGTATGAATTATGTGGAAAAACTAAAGAAACAACCTAATTTTTATGCAAAAGAGGGTGAGGTTAAATATGTATATTATTCAAACCATCTGATAATTCTACTTATTTATTAGAAAGTTTATTTTAAAACTGTAAAATTTGACTCTTCTATTCCTAGTGTTTTTATTTCTTTGTTGTAGGATTTTGTTGGTGTGTTTCATGATGAGATTTTTAGTGGATTGTCACCAATAAGAGGCATCAAACATCATATTGATCTTGTACTTGGTGCATCAATTTCTGATCACCCAACCTATCGAAGTAATCTTAAGGAAACAAAAGAGCTTTAAAAATAAGTAAAAGAGTTGATTTCATATAGGAATTCTTTTGAGATGGATGGAAGGCCTGTAACTCTTTTACCTTTGGAACCTAATCAAATATATGATGAACAACTAAAATTAAAAAAAGTGGAAGATGGTTAAAATAAGAGCTTGTATTTATTAGAGATACTTTTTTTGCTAACAAAGTTTTTCTAAGCTTTGATGATGATGTTATTTTTTAACTCAATACTGATTTTTTTTCTTAGCATGATAATCTTCATGTTATAGATTTGAGGACAAATCCTTTTGAGGACGGAGGAGATGATACAAACCAAGTTAGTTTCGAATTTTGCCTTAAAAGGCCTGCTAACCAATTTTACAAGATTTTGTGTATCTCTCAAATCGTATATTAAATCGAGTTGAAATTTTACAAGGAGATACTATATACATGAAACTATATCTTGGTAGCATTTTAAGTCAATCAGAGTTTGGAAACATACTGTTTAAACTAGTCAAATTTGTTATTACTATTTTGGCAGATCCATCGATGAAATGTTTTTTCATGGCTATTTTTGGCCCTTAATCCAAACCTGTAATGAGTTAATATTGGATAATACAGTGAGATTAAATTATGCTTATTTAGGCCCTAAACTTGTGCATAGGTTTGGGCTACAAAGGTTTCTAATGTGGTTTGGATTCATTGAAAAATTTGAGTCATTTCTTTCATAGGATATATGTGACAGCTAGGGGCTTTGAAAATACTTTAGCTTTAGTTGTCTTTTATTTCTTTTGGTTCTCTTTAAGTTTCAGTGGCTTAGCTTTTTATTCTTAATTTATGCTTTTGAGATTGATTATAGTTAGGGCCCAAGGCTTGTTTGGCCTTCATAAATTAATTAGTTTCAGTTATGGTCCAAGGCTTGTTTGGATCCATATTTTATAGTGTATTAGTATAGGTTTTGGGCTGGTATTGTAAGCGAGCCAATTTAGCCCACAAGGGTAGATCCATTATGGTTTTTATTTTAAATTGTATAAATATTCTTTGTAAGGACAAAGTATTCAAACTTGATAATATCATCGCTACTAAATTTATTCAACTTGTGAGAGAGAGATCCTCGTATTTGTTGGTTCTCTACTAAACTAAATTGACTTATCATAGATTCATTGGTTTCTTGGCGTCTTCCTTATAACTCTCATTCGTGAAATAATATTTGTAAGATGAGGATTCTTATTCTAATAATGTTGGTGTCTTGAGACAAGTTTTTATTGTGGCACACTCTTATTAAACATGTTTTAGCTTTCTTGGATTCGTTGTCGATCTTGTTATGGGTTGCGTGACCATATGATCACAAGGTTCGCATTACTTGTCTTTTTAAAAACAAAACATATTAAAACTGATCTTACACGTAAAGTATTATTAGCTATTTGACTCATGCTTTGCTGTTTGTAAGATATTTTTTTCCAACAAAAAAATAAGTATACAGGCTTTTCCGACATGTTTTTTTAACATAAAAAATCCTAAGTGTACATTTAAAAGCTTATGCATGCTTCTAATTAAATGAATCAAGAACCATTTGTGTTAATAAAAGTCATTAACGATAACTAAAGATGAAATTTAAAAAAAAAATTGAGAGACGGATGTAGATTAAGACATTTGACCTCAGGCCATTTACCCGATTGTGTTTCATGACTAGGTTTATCAGAATTAATTTTTTAATCATATGATTTTAGAAATAGATACACACATAAAATTGATTGAATAAAATCAAAAGGGAAAAATATTATGTAAGGTTGCACATATTATAAATATTATCTAAAAAAATATTTTTAATTTTTAAAATAATGTCCATTTATATAAAACATAAAAAAATTTATAGATAGATAAATTATAATAATCTCTTCAAAAACTAAATACATACAAAATAACTTAAATAACAACTACTAATTAAAAAAGACTAAACAGAGAAAATAAATAATTAGAGAAAAGAAGTATTGATTTAAATATAAATGAAAAAAATACATATTAAAAAGGTATTTAAAAAAAAAAAGAGGTCAGACGCTACTATGCCTAACAAGCAAGTCCTCTACGCCTAACCTATTTAGAAAGGGTCAATGCACGAGTCTCTTATTTTTCTTAACTACTTATCCACCTTGATTTTATTTTGAAAAAAAAATAAAGTTAGACTACTCGTTTTCTATTGAGGCAACCCACGTGTTGTCACCTTTTCCTATATAGTGGCTGGAAAATCAGGAATGATGGTTTATTAACTGGAAATATTTTAGACACCTTTATAAAACACCGACGGCCTTAAAAATTCATATAAAAAACTTGAAATAAAAAATCTTTCCAAGTTTAAATATAGTTTTTACACAATTTAAAGGTGAAAAAAAGATCTAAATGGAACTTTCTTCACCAAATGAACCTCGTTAACATCAGGACTAACCATTTTAGCTTTTGAAATCAATGTCAACATTGATTTTCTCTTTCTTCCGTCAAAATCATGTGACTATCTCTCTTATTTTTAACCCATTTTTCGAACTAGAAACTTAAAAATGAAAAAAATAAAATTTTGGACTAGAATTGATTTTATTTTGAAATTTTTGAAATTAAAAAAATACAATATTCATAATTTAAAAAATACGAGGACTGCAATAAATATTTCTCTCCAGGTTAAAAAATCCATTCATTTCCTTTAATTTTTTTCTTTGATCCCCTACCTTTTAATCCCACATTTTTCTAATAAATTAACCTATAATTTAATTTTAGAAGAACAAAATACAAAAAAATAAAACAAAAAAAATCACTATAAATAATAAGTTCATAGTATTTTGTTTGATGTTCAACGGTGCAAAATGTTGCACCGTGAATTCCCCCCGCAAATTTAAAAGTTTCTTATAATAATTAATCATATTTTTACTTTCTTCTTTTTATTTAATTAAATTCAATCCCAATGCCAAAAAAAATCCATAAAAGCCCAAGCACCCGAACCCAACCCATGAGCCCATTAATACTTCACTTCTTCTCTGACTTCACAAGCAAGTCACAAATACTTCGCTTTCTTTGAAAACAAATCCCCAACTTGCTTCGATTTCATTTCAAGTTTTCTTCTTCTTCTTTGAATTATCTGAAGACAATGGAATCACACGAGGAAAGTGAGATCAATGGCCCTCATTCCATGGGTACCACCATCATCGGCGTCACTTATAACGGTGGTGTCGTCCTCGGTGCCGATTCTCGCACCAGCACAGGTAAAATTCAAAACTTTCTCATTTCCCTCAAAAACCCAAAAAAAAAAGCTGTTGATAGTTTTACTGTTTTTATCTTGGGTTTTTGTAGGAATTTATGTTGCAAATCGAGCATCTGATAAAATCACTCAGCTAACTGATAATGTCTACTTATGCCGTTCTGGATCTGTATGTGGCTTTCTCTCTTTCTGTTAATTAAATTTCTTATTTTTCTGTTAATTTTTATTTTGAGCTGATTTTGTTTTGATAGGCAGCGGATTCTCAAACTGTGTCTGATTATGTGAGATATTTTCTTCATCAGCACACGTAAGGGGGTTCTCTTTGTTGCGTTAATGAATAATGTTTTCCTTTTCTGTCTATAAAGTTTAGATTTTTTGGATGATTAGCTGGAGATTGATTTGGGATCTTATGGGTTTTGTGTGTAGGATACAATTGGGGCAACCGGCGACGGTTAAGGTTGCTGCTAACCTTGTTAGGCTGTTGTCTTACAGTAACAAGGTTGGTTTGATTTCAATACTTGCTCTTTAGTGAATTTGTATGTAAAGATGATGTTGGGTGTCGTAACTGTGGAATGGTTCTGGTTTGTTTTGATACATTTTTGTTTTGGATATTTTGGCAGAATATGTTGCAAACTGGAATGATTATCGGAGGTTGGGATAAGTATGAAGGAGGTAAAATTTATGGAGTGCCTCTTGGAGGAACTCTTTTGGAGCTGCCGTTTACTATTGGAGGTGTGTGAAGTGAACTTGTTGACCTTTTTGTCTACTAACTATAATCCATATTTTTTGTTTTTGCGATCCTTGTTGAAATGTTAGTTGTTTGCTCATGCACTTGTTTATTCTTAACTCATAGGCAACAACATTAATAGATTGTTACTATTATTTTCGCTACTTGTATAATTACTAAAGGCGGCGGCATGGGCCTTTGGTGGATTTCTCTTTTGCACCCATCTTGTCAGTTGCTAATAGCATCACCTCACTTGTGCCTGCCTTCTTTGCAAGTCTTGGTGGAAGTGTGACCTGCCCTGAGAAACTTGTCAATCCCTTATAACTTCATTTGCTGGCAGTAATAATTTGTACGTGCCATGGTGTCATAACCCTTTAGATTTTAGAAAGTTACTTAAGAAACGTAATTTTGTCTCTTTTTTATGATATTCAATTTTTACACACTGAATCTGGTGTGTTTTGGAGATGAATGATGATGATAGGTTATTCTTCCTTTTTTTTCATCAGAAGGTGGTTGCTGCTGATAACTCACAGTGACTGGTTAAGATTGAATAAATCACCATTATCTGATATATTGCAGGGGAATAAACTACCAATGCTGCAGGAGTTGGACTTATTTTAATTTTGTAAAATTTGACTGATCTGTCATCATCCTACGTGGGATGGGCTATTAATTGCATCAGCTGATTAATTTTTTTTATCTGCTCGTGGCATACAGGTTCAGGATCCACTTACTTGTATGGTTTCTTTGATCAAGCATGGAAGGAAGGGATGACCCAAGAAGAAGCTGAGGTATGTAGTTTAACCTGTATATTTTTTAAATATGTAAACAGAATAAACTTTTATGGTCTGGAACTGCTGTCTTGACTCATAGAAACCCATTTCTTTTTGGTCATGTCAATGGTCACAATTTTCAAATAGCTGTTCAATAACACTCAATGTTTCTCTAAAGCATGTATTCTCTGGTTTTGTTGTGGATTCTTGAACTTTCCTTTTTCCCCGAGATTCATATAGAATTCCCCCTTGGTGGATAGACCATGGTATTTGCTTCCCATCCTAGATTTTTGGATAATAGAAACATGTTCTCATCTCAGTGTGATTCTTCCCAAGCCTCATGGAAAACCTATTTAGGTGGCTAAGAAGTTGCCTTTGGTGGCTTTTCTCTCCCAAAACTTCTTTTTTTGTTTTTTTGTTTTTTTGCCACCTTCGCTGTGCCAAGACCTGCATTTTTATTGATTTCTTGATGAGAGTATTTGTTGTAATTATTATGCCATTCATTGCCTTTGGATTTATACACTTGATGATTTTCTCGCAGCAATTAGTGATGAAAGCCGTCTCTCTTGCTATTGCTCGTGATGGTGCAAGTGGTGGTGTTGTTCGGACTGTCACTGTGAGTTGCGTCTTCTCTGTTTTTTTATCTTTACAACTGCCTGTCCATCATGTTTTTTTATCTTTACAACTGCCTGTCCATCAAATTAGTACAGACACTCGTATTACTTTACTAAGTAGGGCTTGGTTGGGATAAATTATTTAGGGACACAGCTTCCTGATCACTTCCCGTTCTGGCATACGTATAAATACTGTCATATTTATTCTGCAAATTTTATGGCAATCAAATGCTCCATGTTACACAGATAAACTCAGAAGGCGTGACAAGAAAGTACTACCCTGAGGACAAGCTCCCCCGATGGCATGAGGAGCTGGAGCCACAGAACTCATTGTTGGACATATTGTCATCATCCAGTCCTGAGCCAATGGTTTCTTGAGAAAATGCCTCGTCATGCTGGGCATCGATTGTCTTAAGAAAATGATGTCAGGCACTTATTATCAAAAGAAAATGCCCCATGATGTCATGAAGTGAATGTTGTTAGCACATACCAAGGAAACATTTTCCAGTGTAAAGACTATTTTTCTGATGTTGATCATCTTTTTTGTCTTGCTGTGTCTTCCATTTGTTTTTATTCAAGGATAACCATTCCATAAGCAAAGGCCATAAAGAATGGCAGATGCCAAATGTTCCATGTTATTACTTACATTATGGTCAGTGTGATTCAGATTATTTTTCGACATTAGATAAAATGCGATATGAGAGAGAAGAGACTTTCACCATAGAACCTTGTAACCTTTGAGAAACTGATGAAATCTACACATTTATACTCAGAATCTGGCATACAGATTTATGATTTTTCTTTCTACAACACGTTCCAGTGGGAGTATTCTCGACTGCTGGAAACACAAGTAGCCTAAAGGACACGCACCAAACTGGATTCTTCACCGAGCTGAACAGATCAACTTTGGACCAGAAAGGGATTGATGGTTCGGGTGCTAAAACCTCTATTTTCCTGCTTCTGACCTTGTTTTTCTAATGTACAGCTAGGCTAAAAGGAAAAACAGAGCACTAACTGGCCTAGAACAGCTTCGCAATTTTACCTGCTCATTGCAGGTGCCTGGAAAAATTCAGCAGGCAGACAACTGAAAAACTTAGTCAAGACGGATTGATAAGAAAACTATTAACAGAATCCTCAAATAATATAAGGTCTCCGCGTGGAAGAAGAATTGTTAGCATCTTTGTAGGCTACTTTATGCATTGACATTATCAGAACTACTGCAGGCTTGATTAGGAAGGACGGAGTTCCCAAAATCTCCATCCAAGCTCATCTGTTGAACTTCTTGAGGAGACAGGATCTTGATGCAGCGGACACAGTTCACGAACTCTCTGGACACCCAAACAAAAGAATTTGAGAAGGACAAATTATAAATACTATTTGCAGCTTGAAGCTATTTCAGAATACAAGTGGCACATTCAAAATATACATAGCAGTTTAGGTGAGTCAATAATTCGAATGAGTAGATTCTAGAAATTATAAAATTTCAGCAGCAATGCAGATAGCTTAATCTATAACTCAAGATCCTCCTCGACACAGAAAAGAGAAACAATCTTAGACAAAAGAAGCATGTCACTTCATCAGAAATTTACTTGACACACTGATTGTTTTTGTTTCTTATAGTAAAGTCTTTCATGAAAGATAATACCATGACATAACATAGAAAATAAAATAGAAATTAGAAGAGTTAAAGGGCTTACTCCCAAGGGTCATCCCCTACTAGCAGGACATCATCATCAAGATCCCTGTAGACAAGTTTCCAGCCTATCCTTTGTTGATCTTCAAACTGTCCCTCTATACCAAACCTACGAGCCAGATCTTGCTTAAGCTCAGCATAACCTGAATACCGGGCTATGTCAATTGACCTTCCCACAGCTCCACGTTTGTACACCTTTTCAGTAAAACATTGACCAACTTATAATTACGAGGCCAAGCAGAAGAAATTGCAGGAAAAAAAGGATATGAAAATACAAACAAGGAAAATATTTTGAGTGTGGGCATGTGCATGAATGCATGCATATAAGAATTAGCATTGTATAGATAAACAACAAACCTTTGTATATGTTCGCATTCGCTGAAACTGTTGCTGTGGAGGAGCCCAAGCACCTCTGTTCAAGCAGCTATTGTCATTGATTGCTGAGTTGATTGAATTGAATGGCATATCTGGAACTCCAAATGACTGGGAAACCATAGAGGATGAAAGATCCTGTTGAGGATCTTTGGAGTTTTCACAACTTGTAAGCATGCCTGCCGAAGAAAAATTATTTGAGAAGTCCTTCCCCAGCCCCACCATGCCCTTTGTGAATAAATTGTCAGAACTCACTGGCATCACAAGTTGGCTATCAATGTTCGTCCCACATGGAATATTATTCCTCAGATCTGCCTGGAGTTCACCATCATGGATTGTGTCTCTCAACAACATTGGTTGTGGATTATAAGACAGTGAATTGTTATTCTGCTGCAAATGGACATCATTTTGAGAAAGGCAAATTGATGTTGTAGATGATGACGTGTCCAAATAATCTGTCTGAGCAGCTACCCCATTTAGGTATGTTTGCGGGGTAAAAAACCCAGGGCTTTGATTCTTGGAGATGTTCAGAGACGGCTTAACCTCAGATTTCTGCAGCAGATCTTTAACTAAGTTACCGTTCGAGGACACAGTTTCCAAAGCGCTAGGATTCAAGAGTGTGGCAGCAGATTGAGCCATGTCCTCCCCCATTGCTGTGCTTCGGTGGGCCCGACTGTTGATCATTGGTTGAACAATGTTCGGACAATTGTTTGTGGAAGGTGAAGTAGAACAAGAAGGAACATCATCAGTAATCCCAGACTGTCCCTGTCCTGCAGCTGCAGTCAATATACTGCTACCAGCTGTGGAGAGCTGATTGGCCATTGAGCTCGGCGGAAGCCCCATATGACCTGCCATTTCAGACAATGGCAGGATGCCAGTCTGCTGTTGTTGAAGTTTTGGCTGCTGAGGTGGATGTGAGAATCGAACATTGTTTTGGTTGTTATTCTTAGTCAACTGTTGTGGAATAGTATTTGGCTGAGGGAGAGAGGTGGGTGCAGTTTGAGGGATTTCCAACATTTGGCTGGGTGCCATAGACCTAGAAAAACTCGGAGATGCATCCAGGAGCTGTCTTTGTGAATCTTGAAGCTGTCCAAGTTGACCAGCCTGCTGCATTGCAGATTGCTGTGCTAAAAGTGATTGCTGTTGCTGCTGAAGCTTCTGCAAAAGTTGAAGCTGAATGTGATTGTCTGAAATTTGCATATGTTGGTTTACATGATCAGACAACTGGGATTGCATTAGGCTTTGCTGTTGGTTCTGACCCATAATATGTTGCTGTTGATTCTGCTGCTGCTGGTGGTGCAAGGTTTGAGGAAGGTTTCTAAGAAGCTGATGACTTTGTATAGATGGCTGTTGCTGAAGAATGTTATTGGTCTGGGCAAGAGTTTGAGGCTGCAGAAGTTGGGCTTGAACTTGACTTGAGGGTAGAGTTTGAGCCATTAAATTTTGCCTCGATTGTTGAGTGATGTCACCCATCTGTTGCTGTGGCTGCATGATGGAACCCAGTGGGATCAGTGAGGACTGTAGCTTTGGAAGCTGATCAAGCTGTTGTGCTTGCTGAGGCAGCCTTTGGGCATTGAACTGTACGTTGTTTGGCTGAGGCATTTGAGGTGATGACAAGCCTAACTGACGGGAAAGATCAGCTCCAGGAAGATTCTGCAGAACAGATCCTGACAAGGATTGCATGTAGTTGGGTTGCATTGAGTTGGCCAGGGAAGGGTTTTGCTGCATATTCATCCACTGGACTAAGCTTAGGCCAGGGAGAGCCTGGGGATCTTTCATGCAGAACTCATCACCAAGCCAAGGCATAGTCCTCTTGAATAAGCTATCAAAATCAGAGGAATCATCATCTGCAAAAGTAAAGATCAGAGGTGAGTCAGATTTACTCTAAAAGAAACACCAAAACTTTGAAAGCCTAATTTGTGGTCAAGCTTGAAAGTGTACTTTGGCATTAGTAAATTTCATGAAAAGAGTGAGAAGCATCTTCAAGATTTTAATCATCATATTAGCAGATTTGGTACCAACAGACCACATGCAGAAACCCTGATTATCAAACTTTGACACAGAAAAGACAAAAAGGTAGATTATATCCTATCAAAACCTACCCCACAGCAGAACTGCCTTGTCAATTTGATAGTATAAACCAGATGATGCCATCCACTATTACACAAGACAACTAAGAGGAAGGACAGGTTAACGGAAAGGGATAGCAAACAGAACACATGAATCAATCAAGATGCCTAGCAAAAGGGTACCCTAACCAAAATTCCTGAGTGACATGTACGCAAAGAACCCATGTGATAAACTTGTAACCAAAATGACTAGCAGAGTATACCATACAATGTTAAGGTTCAAAATTTCCTTTCAATGAAAGAAGCTGATAAAAAATTATCTTGTACCTGGCATTCCTGGTTGCCTTGGACGCTTAGATCTAAAGAATGGAGGAGGACATATAAAAAACGGAGCAGTAACTGGTTCAATCTCCCATATTGAGACTCGATTGCGTCTTTCACCAGCAGTTGATTCATCCCAACCAACCTATGAAAGAGTATGGAGTATTTAAACGGTAATGCACTTACCATGTAAATTGGGCATGATTGGAATCATAAAAGGATGTCACAATTTCTACCTGCAAATTACGCCATTGTGAATTTTTCCATCTTACAGGATCAAGATCACTGATACCTGTAATGGTGCCCATATACCTGCAGTAGAGATTCAATTTCTTTAACTTTCTAATTGGTGAAGAAAATTGAGTTTATCGTGTTATAAGAACACAAGGCAAAGAATCTAGGTACTAATCAGCTCAACTAAAACTCTTTTCAGAGTCAAATTAATCCGATGACACACTCCTTCCCAACAACATGCCCTCAGCACTCAATAGAATTCCATTTCAAGTTCACAATTCTTGAAATCAATAGTATTCAAATGACATTCAAGAAGCACCAAAAGACCAAATGTACCTTCTTGTTCCTGACTCTTCAGTTTCAAACATCATGCGAAAGCGCATTCCAAGGGATATTTGGTTGCTGTACACTGCCTTGTAATACTTGGCTAAAGGGATAACAAATTCTGATGGACTTGCCCTGCACAAAATTTGCATCTGGTGTCAATTAATCCAACACACAACCTAATTAATATGAGTTAGGAATTTTTTTTAAAAAAAGCACCCTGCAGAGAAAAATATAGGTAATTAACCTGGGATTGTAGAACACAGTAAAAGGGCTATTGTTTGCTGCTGCATGGGCTGCAGCAGCTAGGATCCCAATATGCATGCTATCACTTGACAATACTGATGATGATAAGTTGGTAGGTTGCCTGTTAGCCCTTCTGATGCCCAATAGAAGCTGCTGCTTTTCATCTCTAATCACATATAATAAGCATCATTAGGTTGATTAAAAGGGCATGTTTATAGTAAGAAAATGACCTGAACTTGAAATGCATGTATACAAGATTTAAGATACCTAAGAATATGAGAATCGAATTTCAGTAACATAAGTCCTTTTGACACATAAATTCATGGAATCAGAATTCACTAATTCTTACCTAATAAATAAAACTGAGTCACCAGCAAAAAGCCTCTTTCCACTGACAAATAGGCTCCATCCAGTTGTAAGCAAATGACGCTTTGGTTGTCCTGGATTTAGAGAAAACAGGAACTTACATAAGATAACAGCAAATTTGGTAACAAGCAATTACTGATTGTAAGTATAAGAACCATTGGGTATCAACTAATTAGTTTTCATGGGTGCCGCAAAATTAACATACCACGATAGATATGCCGGAAAGTCCAAACATTATCATGCAAATCCCTGGCTACAAGTTCTTGAGCAGGTGGTTGCATGGAGAAATTCTATACAAGGGAAAGGGAAAAGATTAAATAATGCTATTAGGATTAACATGGACACTACTGTTTTAGGAATAACAGAGAACAGCTTACAAGTGGTGGGAAGATTTTCTCAGCTGCGCGACGAGGAACAGAGAAACCTCCATGAGTGCTCGTATCACTTGCTGTTAATGTTTTACAGAAAAACTCTGTCTGTGGTTTATTTGACTTCAGTGCAAGATCTGACCTCAATAATGCATCCTTGTCAAACTGCAAAAGGATTGACAAGGTTGCTGATAGATTCAGTAGGAGTTAGAACTCCTAGATTCAGTAGGAGTTAGCAACTAAAGACATGATAAAGTCATTCTATTAATTTTCTGGCAATTGCATAGGGATCGGTTATTGCCAGTTGATTTCTAGTTGCTTTTCTTAGTCCAAACACCGAAAGCAAGTATACTATGAATCAAGTTCTTACGGAAGAAACAGGTTGAAGGGTCATCTGAGCATAAACTTCATCTGTTTCTGGGTCCGCCTACAAAATCAAACAAAAGAACTAAAATAATTGAGTGACCAAATAAAGAAATTTTGTGATGTTAGACATGAAGGCCAGAAAGGTTAGCTATTTTACATGTAAGGTGACATTGTGAAGGAGACAAAGTAGCTTCGACGGAAGATTTGGGTAGTTTGGGATTTGGGCATCTACATCCTTTTTCATGGATGCTGCAACCTGAAAACAGTAATTTTACTCTCAAGTAAGAACATGAACTGACTTCTGAAGGAGGGAAAAAAAAGACAGTATAAAATTCCATCCACAATAATCATGAAACTAATTTATAACTGAAAATACTTTTCATGTTACACCTACTGTTTCTGTCACCTTGTTCAGTCGAAACAGAAAACTTGCACAAGCCTCAAAAAATTGTCAATATTTGTCAGGCTTTAAAGGACATGATCATGGTTAAAAATTTGCATTACAAGTAAATTGACATGAAAATACACAATGACCTGTGAGACTCTTGATGATTAACTGTAACATTAAGAGAAATTTCAGTTAACATAAATTACAGAGTCAAAGAAGTCAAAACCTCAAGATCCTATTTTTTTGTTATTTTTGATCAACTAACATTACAGTTTTCTATTAAAAGAAAACTCACGTGGACCATGAGTTGACTTTATAAACACAAGCCAGATGATACGATGCATTGATGGTTTTTAGTACTCAAAAGCAGCACATGACAGCAAGATCATACATACCCAGAGAATATTTCTATTATTACTCAAAGCCGCATTAAATCAAGTTTAACACAATCTGAATCAAGGCAAAAGGGTAGCTTCAACTTGCCACCTAAAATAGTACCCTCAAAAGTAAATCCCAAATCTTGATCTACTTTTCCTTTCCTTATAATCTACCTATTTATTACACCCAACCAACCAGTTTAGGTAAAATTATAAAACATAGCACACACTAGATCAAACATAGCTTCAACTTGCCACAAATAATTAGCCGATAAATCCCAATAAAAGAAGGGTGTAGGCTGGTGGGACACATTTTTGGTACAAAATAGCAACAGACACGAACCTGTTCACTATGCCCTTGGGGGAAGTAGACCACATGAGTTCCGGCCGCCGGCAAGTTCACTAGTGGTCCTGCACATGCTTGCCATAACTCAGGGTTTATGCTCTTCTTCTCTGCCCCTGCATCATCACCACGTGTCTCACACTCATTAGTCGATAAATTCCCCTTCAAAATCCTCATTTCTTTTCCTCTTTGTTTGTTTCCCGGGAAAACAAACCAAGCCCAGAAAAGGAAAAGGAAACAGGCTTGCAAATCAATCTTGTTTTTAAGCAAAGAAGGAAAAACCACATAAACAAATAGATGAATAAATACACAGAAAATAGATTCCAAAAATATAGAGACAAACCGGCGCTTAGAGAGACATGTAATAAAGACAAAACTAAAACAAAACAACCTTAATGGGTAGTTATTTACACATAAATCTCTTAACATTTTTATCAATGCTTTACGCTCATCTCCTTTAAATCTATTGCTAACAACAAATAAATAAAGACAAAGTAGTAGCATAAATTAAGAGATGACCAAACCTTCACCGTTGGTAGCTGTGGAGGTTGTGGCGGTTCCTCCGGCACCGGTTGCCGGTGACTTCATTGGTTTCTTTATGGAAACTCAAAAAGAAAAACAAAGTCTTTTTTATCCAAAACAAGAAAGTTCCTCACTTTCTCATAATTTTAAGCTTTTTTAAGATCGAAAGGTGAGCTTCAAAGAAACTCAGTGAGAAAATTATAAACGCAAGCAGATTTTTTAGCTTAGATCAGCTCAATAAACAAGAAAGAACCAAACTTCTGAAGAAATGAAATAAAGGGGTGGACTTTGAAGTGAAAAAAATATTATGGGATTAGTTTGATAGAAAGGGAATGGGTTTTCCCGGCGAGAAATTCCGGCCAGATCGCCGGAGATATGGTGAAGAGACAAAAAAAAGCAATAAAAAACGAAGAAATGGGTTTTTATGGGATAGAGAGTTTCTGCTGAGTTTTTCAGAGACCATGTGTTGAAGCTTTGCCCCCTTTCTTCCCCTACATTACCCAGACAAATTTCCTCTCTTTTCCTCTGCTTTCCTCCCTCTGCTTTTGCCTTGCTTTCGTTCTCTCTCTTGGTCTTCTCTCTCTCTCTCTCTCTCTCTCTCTAGAGTATTTTATATGTATTACTTAAAAAAAGATTTTATCTCTCTCTATCTCTCTCTCTGTCCTTGAAAATGGCACTGACTTCTCACAACTAAGCAACCACCTCCGGCCCTACAGAAGTAGAGTCCACATGTAGGTTGAGTAGGGTTAATGTGTAGGATTATGTACTTCATTTCTCAACTCAACCATAGTTAATCTTCTTACATTAGTATCATCGTATTTTCACATTGTCTTGTCATAAATGGTACTTTGGATAAGATATTAGGTTATAAAACCACTACATCGGTGACGTGCACGATACCGTGGGCGGGGCTAAACTCTTTTAACTTAAAAAAAGGTTAAGAGGATAATAATATTTTTACTGAAATAAAAAAAAGCAACGGTTTAGAAATATGGTTTTGGTTATTTTTTTAAATATTTTTTATATTAAAATATATTAAAATAATATTTTTTTATTTTAAAAAAATTATTTTTAAGATCAGTGTATCAAAACATACAAAAAAATTAATTTTAACAAAAAAAATTAAATTTTTGTGGAAGATGGTTTGCACCGCGTTTTCAAACGGTACCTAAATCTTAATTGATGTGATAATATGATAAAAAATAATATAACAACAAAAAAATTAAATTTTTTTTAGCTCTAAGCTACCAATTAAAACTTGTAATTTAAACATGAGATATGTTTAAATTACATGTTTATCGTGTGTCTTAGATCATGAGATTATGATAATTTAATAAAAGAAAAAAATGATGACAAATAAAAACAAAACTAAAAAAATTAAGAGACAAATATGAATCAAGATATCTGACATCACAACACTGGTTATTTTTACCCAGTTATGTTTAATGAGTTTATTTATTAAAATTAATTTATAATAGGAATCAATACACGTAAAATTTATTGAATAAAAAAAAAAAAAAAACAATTTTATGCATGGCTGCACATGTTAAAAATATTATAAAAATAAATTTAATTTATACAAAATATATAAAAAACTACAAATGAATCATATTAACCTCTTCAAAAAATTAAACACATACTATAATTAAAAAATAATCGATATTTAAAAAAAACTAAATAAGCAAAAAATATCATAGATAATAGATATTAATTAAAATATAAACTTAAAAAAATATATAAAAAGATATTACTTAAAAAAATCAAATTAAAAAAAAAGGGATGAGGTCAAGTGTTCTGTCTTTGTAAGCCAAGTTAGGAGATGCTGGATCGAGTAAGTCAGACCAGGCATCTAACCCATTAAGAAATGGCTCGCATGTGGGCCTGTAGGGTGAGGCCCATGTGCATGAACCTTTAATTTATTTATTTTTTTAAGTTAATGGCCCCTAGATTATTTCAAAAAAAAATAAAAGATGTTTTGTCTAGATTCTATAGATTTCAACCATTGTAATGCTCGGAAAAAAGAGATTCGTATTTTTTCACCCAAAAACTCATTTTTAACCCAAAAAATTTAAGAAAAACACTTTATAAACTTTGTTAAACCATTTCATGGCCTAAAAAATGCACCTCAAAATTTGAAACTAAAAATCTTTATGAGCTCAAATTTGTTTTTTTAACACTTTAAGGGTAAAAAAAAAAACATCTAGTTCAAACTCCTTATTATATGAAACTATTTGATATAAAAATCGATCACTTTAATGGTTGGAATCGTCGCTGGTGATAACTTTCTCTCTTTGTACTGAAATCCGACAATTCCCTCTATCGTCTCATCAAAAACAGATTGGGGAATGAGGAAAATGAAGTTTGATACCAGAACTATAATTTTAAAAACTAAAGGGATAGGTCACGCAAGATCTATAAAGTGTAGAAGACTAAAATGAATTTTTCAGATAAATTTCACATCCACCATCTATTTTTAACACATTCATCACTTCAATCCTTTTCTTTCAATTTAGCCCTCCCTCCTAAAAGATATAATTGGATGCTGATTAGAGCTTAAAATGATTTAATTGTACAAAGTAAAAGCTCAGGGATTAAATAAAATTTAAAAAATTATTATTCTAACCCACGGTAATGGTAGACAATTAATGCACGGTAGAAGTAGTTTAATATATAATGAATATTCGGATTAACCCTTTTTTTTTTATATCCGGATAAGAAGTTTAATGCTAAACACCATAGAATATTAAGATTAGAGTGAAAAATTCAACAAGACGTCGTGAGAAGTGTCTCGAAGTTGTTAATTATTTGAATGATGATCCATGGGGGCTTTTTTCTAGTCCCGGAAACAAGGGATGTTTTAATAAGAGATGTATTCAAAATGTGAGTAAACGCTTTCGGGACCAATTAAATTAATGTTTTATTTTTGTTATAATGTGCTATTTATCTGAAAAATTAGCAATGATCCGAGGGCTCAAATTGGGACAGCAATTTATTAGCACAAGCCCTTAATATTATTATTATTATTATTATGTTTTCTCAACCAGCTTGGCTAATTTGTAAGTATTAGTGAGTGTTTGGAAACGTGATTCTACCCGTATTTCTAAAAAATTAAATTGTTATTTGTTAAAAAAATTATATTTTGGATCATTTTGATGCGCTGATCTTAAAAATAATTTTAAAAAAATAAAAAAACATCATTTGATATATTTCAGCACGAAAAACACTTTGAAAAACAACTGTAACTACACTCCGAATCAGAATAATTGATTTAGCTAACCAGGTCATTTCATTTTAGACCTAAAGCTAACTTGCTAGTAAATGTTTATTAAAAAAATATATAAAAAACATGACAAAGACTTTGTTTTGGCTATAGAAAATGTCTATAAAAAAATTATACATCCCAAGACTTTGTGAAGAAAAGAGTGATAAGTGATCAACCAACCCCACTACAGGCAGAGAAAAACACACACAAGTGATTTCTTTATAGGCCATTTGCTTTGACCATCATCATCACCATCACCATCACCATCACCATTACCATCACCCCTCCACTATGAGCATATTTGTTGCACGTGGCCAATACCTATTCTTTCTGAGTTTCTGACCATCACCGATCAAAACAAATGCAATAAGCTTGATGATCCACGACTCAATTTTAAAATAAATGCTATAAATACATGAACGATTGAAGATTTATAAAGGAGTGGTGTTATTTAAATATCAACTTTTAATTAATCTTCTAAATACTATTAATTAATTAAATATGGAAATTTAGAGACAAATAAAATATTTTATCACTGGCAAATAATATAATTTGAACTTCTGACATTAAAAGCACACAGGCCTGAAAATTAGCATTTTATTGCTATAAATTTGACATTCTTTTTAATCTTTTTAATTTATATATTTTTACATCTTTTAAAAAAATAAAATTAGTCCTGCTCGGGGTTTGTAGTTGTCACTCTTAATAAATATATTTTTCAGGAATTGAACTTGTATTTTCACTTTTTATCTTTATAGAAATATAACAATGCTTTACCTGCTAGACGAAAATTTCACTTTTAATAATTGAATGCATATATTTGCATGCATAAATTGTAAATACTTCCAGGCATCTTCCATTATTAAAAATACAAGCAAATAATTTATACAAAAAAAAAACAATTGAATAGGTTCATTGTACAAACTAATTATAAATAAATTAGAAGAGGAGGTTGTTTAACATTTCTTTATCGTTGCAGGAGAGTCTATAATGTGGATTGCTGCAACATAGTTGAGTTAGAAATATTATTTAGTTATGGTCACTGAATTTCTTTTTTCAATTTCACAGGTTCACATTATTTTAAGCATCAAAGTTTGTACTGGTTTGTGTGCTACGGTATATTCACAAAGTCAAAAAAGCAATTTGATATTAAACTTATACTCAGTTTTGTAAAATAAAAATTAATTTTACCAGTTAAAAAAATAAGATAACAAGGACCAAGTAAAAAGAAAAGTGTAAGCAGAGTGTATGTGGTATTGTGATAGCTGCTATAATTGTGGTTTGAAAAAAAAATATTTTATAAAAAATAATTTTGGTTAAGATTGGCTTGGTATTTATATATGTTTAGTTAAAACTGAGATTGAATAAAAAATCGTTTAATATATTTGGTTAAGAATGTTTTTTAAATTAAAGTTGTAGAATAATTTAAAAATATATATTAATATTGATAGTTTTAGTTTAAATATTGTAGATTTAACTACTATTATTACATCATGAAATGAATAGTACTTAATATAAAATGTTTTTTATTGTTCCATTAAACTATCTATAATTCCATCACATATGAAATACACCCGACAATGACTACAGTTTTATTGGTTTTGTAAGTGCGCAATAATATCAGGTAAAATATCATCAGGAATAAAATTAAGATTGTGATCAAATTCTATAAATGTTACCCCATCAAGCGATCTCCTTCTAATTTATGTAGTGTCACTGAATAATGTGAAACACTAGTTTTTTGAATAAAACATAATTAAAAATAAATTATTTTATTTTATTTTACCGGACCGGACCCGGTTCAATGTATTTTTAGTTTTAGACCGGACCCGGTCCATCCGGAACAGTTGAGACAATCTCAATTATTCACGTGAATAGTGGAGACACTCTCCACGCAGAAGAGAAGAAGAAGCAGATAAAAATTACTTTTCATAAATTGAGGTTCGACCTCGGTTTTTGAGTGGGATCCATATAAAAAAAAGTGTGATTTGTATTAACCAAACACTTTAATTCAGTGTTTACTTTTTGCCACTGTCGTAGTGCCACACAGACACTTAATCGTAAACTTTATTTGTTTTATCTTTTACTCCCTTGAATTTTGGAGGATTGAAACATAGATAACTTTAAGTTCAGATAATCAAACAGAATAAGAAAATAACATATTTCTTTAACACTATCATTCATATTTATAATAGTCTTTTGAATCTTTTTGTAATATTATTGCTAAGCTTCCACTTCACAATGTAATGCCTGATTATAAACTATTAAAAAATATATTTAAAAACCAATATGCATTGTCGTACATATACAACGTCATGATGATTATTCTTTCAAACTGTATTATTTATTTGTTTAAATTATAAAGTATTGTTGTGTTTTTATAATCGTAGGTTTATCTATTGGTTAAAAGTTTGTTTAACCTGGTAGAGTGGACAATGATTTTATGGGTTAAGACCAATCATTTGAAAGTTTAAATATATTTTTGCTTTTTTTTAATATAAAAAATACGGCTTACGTATGAGTTTACAATCCTTGATATTGAAATAAAAAAATTATATTTTTTGATATTTTTTAATAAACTTGTTATCAAATCAAACAATGCATGCAAAATCAAAAATATTTTTTTCTTGAATTTTGATATTTAAAAAAGATAAATAATGTCGTGTATTATTATTATCAGCATAATATGTGTGATTATGTGCTTTTTTCTTCAACATTATGAATTGCTTTATGGATAATTATGTATTAGCATAATATATGTATATATTTTTTGAAAATAATTTGCTCTTTAATACTAAGTTAGATGAAATTTGTATGTTTTTTTTATTGAAATTTTTATATAATTTTTTCAAATTTATTGTTCTTGTATATTTTTTTATACAAGTGAATAAAATTTATCAATTCATGATTTTGTTTTTGATTTTAATTGAAACTTTGCGTCAATAAGTTCATATTTAAAAAATAAGTTCAATGAAGGTGGTTTTTTTCTTTACACATGTAAAAAATTAGATTAAGATACTAAAATTTTATTTTGATTTATTTTGATTTTGAATTTTTAAAATTATTATAAAGTACTTTAGGGTTGAAAATGTCTTTATTAGGTTTTTAGGATGTTCTCGTGGTATTGTTTTTTGTAAAAACAAGTTGAAATGTATTTTTTTTGTTTCAAATTTCAAACCCTGATTTTCAATCATAGACTCATGATGGTGACTAGAAAAATATTTAAATAGACAACAAGTCATTTTTCACAGCAAATAATGTCTCATCCGTCCGCGGACCTAATTTCTTTTTAATTTTTATTATTTATTAATTTAATTTTTTACTAATACCATCTCTCCTTTATAAAATATCTAGTTTAGTTTTTTCAAAATTAATAATTAATTTTTTGAATTTTTTTTATAATTTCATAATAATTCAAAAAAATTATTATAATTCATCTTTAATTTTCTTCTCTTGAATTTTAGATTGATAAATTATATTTGACTGGTGCATGTATAAAAAGGAAAATTATATGTATTTAGCTATGAAAAATAACTTTAAAATAAATAAAATAAAAATATTTGTTGAAATAAAATATTTGTATGTACATATTA
>Ga0325414_1000349_pt1 | contig 35789 bp, 26 predicted proteins | sample PopdelMetagenome_8_FD_206183 | JGI IMG/M metagenome (GOLD analysis project Ga0325414, IMG submission 206183) | Populus deltoides microbial communities from Bellville, Georgia, United States - Leaf-PdKOR-R3 | ecosystem: Host-associated > Plants > Phyllosphere > Phylloplane/Leaf | place: USA... | reverse complement strand
AAAAACTAGTTTCAACCTTCATTACAGGTCCGTTTAAGATAATGCTCTGATACCAATTGAAAGTCTTTAATAGAAAAATGTTTATCTGAAGAAATGAAAATAGAAAGAAAAGAAGAGACAACAAAGATTGTATTTGAATTTATTGTAGATTGAATGAGAAATTGATTGCATACATTCTATTGCAATCTTTACAAATATATTTAAACTAAGCAAAACAGAATTGCAAACTTATAGCAATAAATCATGTTATGATCTGTTAACATATTAATAGATTAACTAACTCCTAGATACTAGGACAACAGTTTATTATTTGCATAAAACTGAAAATAACAAAGCAGAAATAAAATCTTTGACAGCTTTTTCTTTGACAGCTCCTGAAACAATCTTCAACAGTATTGTCGGTGAAGAGGAAAAAATGAGGTGAGAAAACCCTAAAAGCTGGTCTTGGATGCTTTTCTTCAACCTCAATTTTTGATGGATCCCACCATTTAAAAACATTGATTCAACCTTAGCTAAACACAAATTTTTGTGGCTCATTCAAAATTCACCGGCAACCACGTGCTCAAACACTACCTTAGGTGCTTAAGCATAGATTTACATACTAAAGGTTCTCTTTTCTGAGATCAGACCAACCTTTGTAAATTTAAAATGGTAAGGTTGTCATTTAAAGGTTCTCCATAACTTCCTGATTTCTTGATTTTCAGCATTTCCTGCTAAATGCAAATTTAGGTAGTTTGACGTTGCTGGCCAGAAGAGCTCTAAGTTGTGCACTTGGAATGGAGTTGTATAGTTCCTGGGGTGGCTGGTACTAACATACATGAAAATCCTGGTTATTTCAATTGCCTAGTAGTATTTTCCGTATGATATGCACATATGATGTGGGCTTCGTTCCTTATTTTGCAAGCACAGCTACATTGCTTTAGATATTAGTCATGATTGCCTTTACATAATATTTGAGTGTTGAAATTATCCAAATTTTTGTTTCGCGCATGGCGGAAATGAATAAGCCATGAATTGTTTGTATCCATAGATGGATCATTAAGGTCGAAAGGAAGAGAAAACCCCCATTTTATTCTAGACAGCCAAAGGTGGATGATTAAGAACACACGTTTTGAAAATGATGGGGTGCATGAGTCCACTCAAAATATGTTACATTGGAATGCCCTTTTTCTGATGCCGCCTTCTTTGTGTGAGAGATAGTAATGTTCTCGCAGTCTTTTGGGACTATTTTAATTAGTTGAGGTGAACTTTAAAGAGGCCACTGCATGTATGCCATTCCCATATGGGGATTGGCTCTTGAACCTTCAACTGCATAATAAATAGAAACGGTAGAAGGTATGTAGTCTTGTAAAGGCCTCAACAGTCTTGCTAATATTTTGGATGATATGTTTTCACTTTCAGTCAACAATGTTCCTATTTTATGTCGTTATTCTTTGCTCCAATTCCTGTCTCGCTGGTCATTACACTAGAGACAAATAGGTTCGTGTGAATTGAAAGCTGATCTTGTTGTTATGATTGAGTTTGGCCGGGACTGAACAGTGACAGGTTTCCAAGCTTGATGATTTTCACTTGGCTTTTCCACATAGCTGGAACCCTGCTCTGTAATACTACCATGCATCGTATTTGGTTTGCTTTCACTGTTCTTTAATGTGACTCGATAAGGTGACAGCAACTGTTGATGTGGTCAGGTTGCAAGGTTTTTTTTTTTTTTTTTAATCTTCTTTACTCACGGTGTTTATGCATTTTGACAAGGCCGTGGGTGATGCGTCTCGGTTTAGCCCTTACCAAAATGAGTTTAAATATCCAACAGCTATAGAAGTAGCATGTTTTTCGACCTGTTTCTCAAGGTTTGGAAATGGAATGGCATCAGAATACACATCATATTTGCTTTCACTCTGTACGTTTTTCGGCGGTTGTACGTGATGCTGTGATATGCCGGCAAGGAAACCGTGGAAATTCTGGATCATGCAATTATCTCAGTTACTGGTTGTATGGGTTTTTAGGTTACATTTACTTTAATTTGTGCTTGTCTCTCTTTCCGTCATCTTGCATATTTCTTTGTTTCAGGTCAGCCAAATTCTTCCATCGGATTTCTAGAGCATCCTTGTGATACCTTGTACGTTGGCGATCGCTGATGAATGTGTTTTGGTCTTGGAAGATAGTGAAGGGTCTGGTGAAAACCCTGTCTAAAGCTAGACATAGTCAGTGACCCTATCCCAGCCCTTTAGCTTGTGCTAAGATGATGAACATGTATACGTGCTAATTCTGGGTAGCTATCTATGTCCAGACTTGTGGAAGGTTTGAGGTCTGTGTAAACAATCAACTGTTGTATACTGTACAGCATAACAATCCTTCATGAAATTACTCCATATCGTGCTACTCTGGGCTGAGAAGTTAGTCCTCTATGTTGCTGTTTTCCAATCACATTATAATCAAATAGATAGTACTATTGTATTTGTAATAATGATAGGAGTCACGATTGGAAGCAGGCAGAGAAAGAGTCTGGTCCAACAGTGGGTGCTCAAAAATGGAAGATGATGGATCCAAAAGGATGGATTGCAGTCAAACTTGGAAGGCCTCGCCACCGTGTCCTATGGGTAGTTTTGGCCTTGGAATTGGTCAATTTAAGCTACTATCCCTTTTTAACTAGTTATGAACGGTAAGCTAATTAAAACCGGAGCATAATCCTATGCAAATGCAATTTTTAGTCCTGCGCCTAGTCACTGGCATACCACACCACACCTTTGTTTGTCGGATTTGATCTTATCGTTTCTTTTTTTCTCGCCTCGCTTGCATTGAATTTTCCCCTGCCTCCGATCGCCGTCTCGTCCCTCCATACTATAAACACTTAGACTTCTCCAATTGCCTTCTCCTTCCTTCCTTCCCCCTTTCGGCCTTAATTCCCTCCTCCTTTCCCATCAACCACCTTTTTCCATGTTGCTACATTGGATTATATCAAAAAGCTAAAGGTAAAGCTGAAGGAAAAAGGAAACAATGTGGAGCAGAATATGGTCCTCCTCTGCCCCTGGGGTTTTGAAGCGCTCTCTGTTAGCCGCCAACACTCAATCCCTCTCAACACCACCGCGATGCACCACCACCAGGACTGTTGCTTCCTCTGCCTATTCTTATTATTATTATTCTGGTAGGGGGGGAGGAGCTGCTGCTGATGCTTCAACTCCATTCTGCAAAATCACATCCATTTGTTTTTCTTCCGCTATTGATACTGATGCTGAAGCTTCTTCTGCCTCCTCCAATAATAATAAGAATGATAAAAATATATTGATAACAAGTTCGGAGGCGAAGAGGCTGATGAGACTGGTGAATGTGGAGGCTCTCAAGATGAAGCTTGGCATGGAATCCAGGGAAATTATCCCTTTCTCAGACCTCCTCGAAGCCTGCCAGCGCATCGGTATTGCCAGATCTCACGATGAGGCCGTTACTTTTGCCCATGTCCTTGATGATGCTGGGGTCGTCCTTCTCTTCCGCGACCAAGTCTATCTTCATCCTGATAAGGTAGGTAGCTACCCCTGCCCTCCTTTTCCATCTTTCTTGCTTTGCTTTATATGCACCTTTCTTCCCTTCTACTTACTATGTATGTTCTTAATTGTCAATCTTGTTTTTAACTTATTATCATATGTATGTTTCCATAATCCAATCAATTGCTTTGCTACTTTACTTTCGGGTGGATGGTGGGGGCAGACTCAGACATACACCGCATCTCCTCCTCCTTCCCCTCTCTTTCTCTCTCCCCTTTTCTTTTCACTGTTTTTATTCTTCTGATTTTGCAATTCCCATCATTAATTTCACATCCCTTCTTCCCTGTGACTGATTTATTGCTGCTCCATGATAAGCACAGGATTTTCAACTTCCAGCTTGTCATATTGCTTGCTTCTCTCTATCTGCATTCTGTATTTAGTCAGTCCCTCCCTCCCACCAAGCAAAGACCAGATTAATCTTTGAGTGATATTTAAACGTTCTAGACCGAGAATATGCCCTTAAAATTTCAGTATTGACTACGTTTACATTCAATCGATTTCTCCTTCCATTTATGCATATTTGACAATGAGCTGCTGCTATTAGTATCTTCCTCAACTCATAAATGTTCCCGCCATTCCTATTTTAGCTAGCTTGTTGGGGCTGGGTACATTCATCAAATCTTCCCTTTCCATTTACAATGTACTTTTTTTTCTCCGCTGTTTGAGCATACACTTCTTAAATTCTCTACTTTTATTCAGCATCTCTTTCAAAATTTCCATTTCTCTATTACTACTACTATAGTATTTGCAGCGGTTGGGGACATACTGAGAAGCATATTTACTATGCTTATTGGAATGACAATCGGGGCAGTTAGAAATCTGTTGTGAAAACACCCTTCACCCTATACAATTTCTCTGTGTATAGGGTGCAGCAAAGGAAGTCAAATGAATGATAAACGTTTAAATTTTATTTAGCCACTATCCATTTGTGCATTTGGCAGTGAACTTGCCTGCTGATATTTGTCAGAAGTTGCTTTTGCTTGTGTCTTGGTACGTTATCAGAGCCTTGTGTGCAGAACTCGTTTTCTAGTTCTCGTTTTGGTTGGGCTATATCTATGCTTTGAGCTTTCAGAGGAACACTATACTTGACGTCTAAAGACAGTATGGCTTGTGGTTATTGGGCTCCAACTTGTATCAGCCTATCAGGCAGAAGCAGCATGATCCTTGGTTTTGGGATTTCACTTGTTTATATATACAATAATGTTGGTACAGATTTAGAAAGTACATGAATTTCCTTTGTACAAGGCAAGGGATTTAAACTTTTTTTTTTTCCTATGCCTTGGATATTAGTCGTCCTGACTACAAATTGGTTTTGCCTTGATAGTTTTCTTATGTTGCAGGTGGTAGATCTGATAAGAAGAGCAGTGCCGCTCGCTTTAACTCCTGAAGACGACCCTGCAAGAGATGAGCTAAAGATGCTTCAGGAGAAGAAAGAAGAAATTGATGTACAGGCACATAAGGAGGTTCGCCGGATCCTCTATAGTGGATTGTGTTTAGCTTTATTGCAGGTTGGGCTGTTTTTCCGGCTAACATTTTGGGAATTTTCATGGGATGTGATGGAACCTATTGCATTTTTCGCCACAACCTCTAGCATAGTCATAGGTTATGCCTACTTCCTGATCACTGCAAGAGATCCAAGTTACCAGGACCTAATGAAGAGACTGTTTCTCTCAAGGCAAAGGAAGTTGTTCAAGAAGCTTAATTTTGATGTTGAGAGATTCAAGGAGTTACAACTTAAACAGAAATCACCTCTGGATGCCACAGCCTCTATTAAAAAACGTGTAGGGATGAAACTGGAACTGGACGATGCCATGCACAAGTAGTCACCTCTTGCTTTGGTTTGAAAGATGCGAATCCAAGTAGGATTTTCGAAACCTTTCGTGAGAATTTATCCCACTAACCATCTTGGTCCCTCCCGCCTTGCTACAGGATTAACATCATTCTTCTTTTGAGAAAATACTATTTGCTGATTTGTCGTAGCTCTCTCATTTTTTGGTAAAAATTTTGTTCTATTAGCAGTGCTGGATCCTGTATTTTTTTTGTTGAACAGCATATCGTAATGCTGAAAGCATCGATGCCCATGCCATTCAGATGCTGACCACCAGATACTAAATTTCTTTGAAATTACTGCCTCTTTCCACGATTACGTAATTAGTCTTGGTAAAAGTAGTCGACGAGAGTTTGAACATAAGAGTAGATTTTTTATAATGATTTCTTGAAATTGCCCATCGAGCAAGTATTTAGATTGCAGCTTGCTTGCATTGCAAATGATTGGATTAAGTTGCAGTTTTTTTTCCCCCAATCTTGAAAAGGGATTCTGTTGTGATAATTGAATATAACTCTCACTGGGATTCAATAATCAATGAACAATTTTCAGTTGGAAAATGAACTCTGCGCCTGAAGACAACACCCCAGCTGCTGATGATGTTCTTTACTGATTCATGTTTCATGACAACTTAAAGCTCATAAAAAAGCTACATGGTGAAAGTCTAAACAAAATGAAAATACATCCAAATTAGTTCCAGCAATCTTGATTTATCTCATCATTACAAAAGCATATACAGATCATTCTTCTTAAATATTACGAAGTCGCTTTCGAGGCTACTTAGTAAATCAATCACCAATTCCTCTTTTGACCCGTTGAAATGCTCCAAAATATCTCTAATGAAAACCTGCAACACATCTGCATCATCAAATTGCCACGTAAAAGAAATATGAAAGACAACATATCCAAAGATCTTCATCAGTTAGTGCAGAGATATGGGTTAAATGGGTTTGTTCTTGCTGAACTCACCCCTTCATCATAGTTCTTGAGCCAATCCAGTATGGAACTCTCCGTAGCTTTCAATGCAGTTGAGCTTTCTTCAGGTATATCTACCTTCTGACGTTTCCTTGGGGAAAGTACATTTGCATCATTGATAGGACGAACCTCTTGGTCCTGTGCAATTCTGACCATAAGGGAGGAAGTTTCTTCATTATGATCTGAGCAACAATGAGTAGCCATAATCTTGACTGATATTTCAACCTCATGAACTGTCTCCAAGCAGCTGGTATCAGTGGAAACCATTCCAGACTCACTTTCCACAAATTCATCAGCCTTCGATGTGTCAAGGTGGCTAGGTGGAGTCACTTCAGGTGAAAACCCACAGTTTTGCATTGCCAGACAGATCTTGATGTGTGCGTAGCTTATCTGATGTTATTAGTGAGTTTTCATTCAGTTGTATACTTTTTAAGTGATCCTGAACTCAATGATCAGTAACAAATATTAAGCCAGAAAAATCAGAGAAATTAGCGCATCAACTTACATCTTCTGGTAATTCATCTTTAATGGGCTTCAACTTTTCCCTAGAGCCAACCTTTGAGATTGCACCCTCAATTTCTGACAATCTTTCACGTGAAAGTCCAACTTCACCACACAATCTAGTCCATTCAATCTGGAGTCCTCCTTGTGCAGCTTCTAGAAGATATTCAACTACAGTTCCTTCTTTTATAGGAGCTGATCTACCAGGGAAGTTCTGGGAATAAAAATTAAAGTGATTAAAGCACTAAAATGCCTATAACATATAATTGTAAATTTTGTCAAGAAATACCGCGATTTTTTGAATTGGTAGACCATTTTCATGCCACATTTTCCAAGCATCTAACTTAGCTGGGGTTAATTTCTTGTGATTTGGTACTTGATTGGCTTTTCTCGTATTAGCAGTCTGCAAGTTTGCTCCCCCGTCCAAGGAAAGGTTAAGTTCTTGCGACAGATCCCTAATAGTTTGAAGAAGATAATCGCCATGTCTCACAACAAGATGCTGCAACGTCACCACATTCCATGCTTAACATTGAGAAGTACAAGCAAAATGGTAAACCGTGACTGAAAAAACAAATTTTCTGCTTTTCTTAACTCGTTAAATTATTCTCTTGGTATGTACTAAGTATGCCCATTCACACCACCCCTTACCTCCTTTGCAGAAGAAAATGGAAAGGTGTAGCAAAGTGAATGTCAAAGGATCAAATGTGATAATGATAGAAGATGCCTTATTTTCTTCTTTTTTTTCTTTTTTTCTCAAAATCATGCAACAACAATAATAGGAAGACCAGCCACTAACCACCCAATCTACATATCAGAATCTCGATTGCAATATGGAGGTGGCTTGTCAAGACAAGTAAATATGACAATAAGTTCAGTGATCTCTGTTTCATGGGTGTGGAAAAGATTAAAAAGCCAGAGAATTTCAGTCACCGCATATTACATCTACAGTAGCCAGAAATTCTTAATTTACATATTGAAATGGATAGCAGTAAGATTGCTTGTACAAACATCAAAATTAGGAAAAATAAAATTTCTTTAAAACTCCATTCCAAGAAAAAACATTTCCTGGTTAAAGCACAAGGAAGGATGCCAAATTAAGAGATAGATAACTAGTGCAATGAAGAAATGAATAAAAAATATTATGAAGAATTTTTTTGTCCCAGTCGTTAAGACTCACCTGGTTGACACCATCAATGTTTGCCAACCTTGCTTTGGTAGATGGTCTCACCAAAGCAATTTTTTTTATTGTTTGATCACCACATACAGCATATCTGTAGCAAGCAATAAGAACAGGTGCTCAGATGGTATATTCCATATTAACTAAGCAGCTCTTTAGGGATTTATAGCCTTCAAAGAAATATGAACCTACGGAGCAGTCCCAATGCTTTTAGCAAGCTTGGTTCTCTCATCCAAAAGCATGTGAAAAATTCGTGCTTCAGCCTGCGTAAAAAAAATATATATATTTTACTGCATGGGTGGCAGATCAGCGATGCAGTTTGTAAGCTGAATTCATGAAGTGTGAGTAGAACAGAATTCACAGACAGTTCTTTGCAAAAAAAAAAAAAAAAAAGAAGGAAGCGCATGGAAGAAGAAAGGGAGAATTTGCCTCATTGGCTTCGTCTTGAAAACACACAACATGCAGGGGTTTCGAACCAAGAGCACTTCAATAATAGTGCATGAAGTTTTAAAACATGCCAAACAAATCCAATCCCTCCTGTCATCTGACAATAGAAGCCCGTATTCCTTTCCACCAACATATACCTCTGACAATATCATAAACAATGACGATAAAAGAAAAGGGAAAAGGAGATGGAGATAAAATATCAACCTCTGACAATTGTTCACATTCTAAAGTTGCCATACTATTCAACTCTCCAACCCCGCCTGTTGTGCATTGTTGTTCTTCATCCTCAACCATTTCATCAGTCAATGGTAATATTAGAGCTGGTTGGTGATCAGGTCTAGCAGACTGAATATATTGCTTCCCTTTTGGACTTACTCTGATGCATAAAGACATAGACTTTAGTCAATTGTACTTAGCTGATCAATTATGACAAACAGACATAGCAGGGGAGAAGGATAACAAAAGAACTCTATGGAAGTTTTCTAGTATGTAAATTTGCACTCAAGAAAATGAAAGAGCACAATTTACCTTACAAATTTATATGTATCTCTAAAAGTCTCCATCAGATAACCTGTTTGTAAGTAACACTTATTAGCTAAAACTGGCAACTATGACTTTATTATTTCAAAGAATCATCAACAGACAGTACAATAATATAAAATTTTATAGATAAAATGTATTTCAAGGAAAGACATGAACTATAACTACAAACATGAAGTCAACAACTAATGATTATTTGTGATAGGCAAGAAGATTGATTTTCAATACTGCAATTGGTGCTATGTTATGAAAGCTGGAACTGAAGCTTTTTATTGCAACTACGAAATTTTCTTTTGTGGATAGGCTTTATCCCAGATAAGCTTAATGTCAATCCTTCACTAATTTGAAGCTATTGATCATCAGCAGAATTTGTCTAAGTATCCTTTGTGAATGAACAGGAGAAAAATATATCTTCTTTCATCAAAATGCATACAGAACATCCAAGTTGTAACCATCCCCCCTTAATTAACTTGTCGATCATGTGCTGACAGCCTATTGCAAGTTAGCTATACAGTGGTGCCCAGAAAATTGAAGGACACGTGCTAACTTGTACCAATCTACTCCCGTATTCTTCTTAAGAGTTTCCCCAAAAAATATTACAAGGAAGTTATTATCATTTGTTGGTTTCCATGTAACAGTGTCTTCCTCCTCTTGGTTGGGATAAAACTAACCACATAAAGTTACTTGATTGTTGACTAAATCCTCCAAGTGAGTAAGCAACAGGCTACCTACAATCATTATTGGAAATAGACACTAAGACTTCAATCAGAGGAATAATCTGCTATAAATCTTCAAGGGAGCCATGAAATGTGGAGAATCCCGCTATAAAAAGGTGTTTTGGCCATTACCCGGAGTGATGGGGTGTATCCTTTCTAAGTCCATTTGTTTCAGAAGCTTCTTCTAACTCCCAGTAAAGATACTAGAATCTATTAAGCTACAGAAAATTCTAATTTTGAGTAAATATATGTGACTAAGTAGTCAATGCCAAGTCACAATCATTATAAAACACGTCAATACAATCAATAATTCTTTGCACCAAGTAACCATAAATGACAATTGCTCATTTCTGAATGATAATAACTGAATTGTCAATCACAAATATATATTGCTTCAGGTACCGTGAGAAATTAATTGGTAAGCCAGTGATTTCCACCAATTTGACGAGTAGTCTTTCCCAAGTCCATGAAATGGTAGCTTGTCAAAATGAGCATTAAGAATTTTTTTTGCCTGTAAATTTAGAGACAGCAGAAGCATCTGCATAAGAATTGAGGGTGAAGAAAATAATAAAATCTTGAAGCCATAGAAAAACAAAATTCAAAAGATTCATAGAAAAGCTTAAATTAGTTGCCAATGCCTTATCATTACAGCTAATAATTTTCCTTATACATGCCAGCAACTTTAATCTCCTCCACCCCACCCACCAAAAGAACAGGTAAGTAAGGTACTTTTATTTCTTCTTTTCCCCTCTAAAATATCTACTGAAAGCATGCAGCATTTTGTTTTTTATCAAAAGAGATATCAAAATTTCCTTAAATACCTTACTTTTAAGTTTTGGGGTAACAATTATACATACATCAATGAATACAAGTATACATAAATACATGCATGTATGTTTGTATCTATAATGGAGAATGACCAGCAATCATGAGCTATTCACAATAAATAATACTTACCCTGGATCCACGAAGAACATCTACAGGCATATTGAGGCCCCAGTTACCCTCACACGATTGAATGCAAGACATTAAAAGAAATGATTCCTTAGACATGTCACGCTCCCTCTTTGAGACCATGCAGTTATCACAATTTCCTGAAAGTGCAACGCATATTAATCATGCTCAAAATTGGATACAACAATAAGTAATTTTGTAAATAAAAGAAGGTCTGTTATTGAAAGCCAAATAAGGACAAGTTCGATTAGATGTATTCAAGAAAGAACCAAACCACATTTCTCAGCTGAAAATTTTTCCCCGAAATAACTGAGCAAGAACTTTCTTCTGCATGTGGTTAGTGAGCAGTAGTGTTGCGCAGCCATCAATGACTCCATAACAGCCCTTCTTTGATTTTCCTGGAAAATGGCAGCAGGAAAGAAATGCAGAGCATAGCACATTTCAAATATTTCATCATTTAAGAAATTTAGCAGATTAGGTCAACCATCAGCACCATTTTAACAAGCCAAAGAAAAAGTTTGACGAGTGTCATGAAAGAAGAAACAAAGTTGCGTACTGTTCTTAATCCTCCACAATAGAAGTCAGCTTTTGCGAAGTCAGCTCTTGTATAATATAGCCAACAGACAGAAGGAATACCATCTCTCCCACATCGCCCACTTTCCTGATAATAAGATTCTATACTCTTTGGACAACCATAATGTATCACCTGCCTTATGTTTGGCTTATCAATGCCCATGCCAAAGGCAATAGTAGCAACCATGACCAGCAGTTCATCTCTTACAAACGATCTGAATAGAAGTAAAAGAATCAGTTAATAAAATAAAGAGATAATTCAAGGAGACAAATGAGAGTGCAACACGCAAAAGTTGATTAATTAGATGCAAGAAAACTAAAACACTACACTCCTACAATACACGAGGTAAAAACCTGTGGGACTCCTCACGAGCTTTGCTGCTCATTTGACCATGATATATTCCAGTCTTAATTCCTGCCTCTTTCAGTGACTTGTGAATCTAGAGAATATATTACAAAGATGAAACATTGTACAGAAGTTAGTCAAAATATTCATAATAATGACATATGCTTATAAAAAAACAAAAAAGCATCCAGAGGATGGAATGGGAAGAGAAATTGTCAGATAAAAATTTGTCAACATCTTCACATGGTGATGATCAAAATTAATACAGAAAGCAATCTGTGAAAGTTAATTTGTTCCGAAAGAAAATTTTAACTCCCAAATGATTAAACAACTTCTTTCCTGCTCCAAATGAAAACTGATGAGTACATAATATAACATTACAAGGAGGTTCTAATCCATGTGGTGCGGGAACATATCAGGCATCTTTAATATCTCTTTCTAAAAATCGATTTAACCTTCCTTTTCCTTTCTCAATCTCATCTCCTTGGTATATCACTAACACATATCAGTAACAACCATATTCTCGCAGTCAAATATAAGAATGCCATAGCTTAGGCGGTACTGTGAGTTTTAACTAATCCTCAAAAGCCCTCATACAGATACTCCCTAACCCCTTTATGGTTACATGAAAATGAAATAAAATCCTTTGTGGTTATACAAACATAAATTTGGTCCTTTGCTTTTAGAGCTTGGTCAATTGTAATTACAGTTGTGGGTGGTGTTTCTTTCTGAATTGAAATGGATGGTGAAGCTTAATTGTTTTGAGGATATGCAATTCCTCTTTTCAAACAAAGAAGCAAATAATAAAAGGCATACAATCTTTAGTAATAAAAACAGGAACAAAAAGAACCTGCTCAACATCTTTTATTGTTGTACAGTAAATAATAGTTGACCCGGCCTTCCTTGCATATTTTGATATTTCTTGCACAAGCTCATCCACAAATTGAAGACTGCGATTGAAATGTTTGACACCGTAGAAGAGATTTTTACGATCAAATGAGCCTACAGCAACATAAGGATTGTTCATCTTCAAAGAATTGATGATGTCAATTCTAACCCTGGCATTATGCATGCAGAATAGACAGCATCAGACTACCTCTCCCCAAAACATAGCAAAGCAAATAAATAAATAAGTATAGAACACCTAAGTAGATAACACCACAAAATTCAGTGCCTTATAAAACTACGAAACAAAACAATTATATACTACCTAGAAGCAAACAATTATATAAGAATTAATGTCCAAGAACATTTGTTGGCTTAGAAATACACAATTTTTACTTGATGCAGTTCTTGGCTGAATTATGAAAGGAAAAATGTGAGGAAAAAAGGTATGCTGCTTCTCACTTAATGCGGACAACTAAGAACAATATTCAGTTCCCTATTGAACCTTAGTAGCATCTGCTTCTGGATCTGTTAGAGAATGAGCAGTTGATCTGTGTTCAGGTCATGTTTTCCAACCAAGCCATAAAGGATACAATGTAAAGATGTCTGCTGGTACATGTGTCTTTGTATTTTGTGGGAGGTATATGCAGCTACATGAGGACTGGAGGGGTATGGATTTTGAGTCTAGACTTCAAAAATGACTTGCTCTAGCAACAGAATGAGATGATTCATATATGTACACTTGAAAGTAAAGTATGTCATAAAGATAAAGTAACAATTAAGAGTAAGATCAATTTATAGAAATCTAAAATTTAGATAAATCCAACACTGAATGTCAGTGAGAAAGCATGAAGATTTTCGTTCTCCAATCACATTCTTATACTAGAGACAGGAAAGGACAATCATTAAATGATCACATCTGTTCACACAAATACACGAGGCACATACTTTTCAGTAGCAGTTGCAGTTAATGCAACAAATGGAACTTCCAAAAGAACATCACGTAACTTGTCTAACTGCTTGTATTCCACCCTGATAAACCAAAAAAAAAGAAGAGAATTCCTCAAAACTAGTAAGAGAATGAAAGCGATTACTGATAAAGAAAAAAAGTTAAGGAGTGAAGCGACTTGATTGATCAAAATAAAATGTTTGGCTAGCATCATGAGTCTGATTCCAATTCTAATGGAACCATCAGATAAAAGAAAGAAATTTCGGACAATGTAGCACAAAAAAGTAGGGAAATATAGAAGAAGAAAAACTAAAGCATTAAGGACGGGACCTGAAATCATGGCCCCACTCTGAGATGCAATGAGCTTCATCAACAGCAAAGAGACAAATTCCTGCCTCTAGCAATTTCAACCAGAAGCTAAAAAAAAAAAAAAAAGAGCATTTTCATCCTATGTTGATAATAAAAAGTAAATGCATGTGGCAAATTAAAGATGGGGGGAGAAGAAGCTAGAACCTGAGAGGGGTGGAGCAAGCCTTTTCAGGTGTCATGAACAATAAATGAAAATGACCAGTCTGAGCTTTGGTATGGACGGAACCATCAGTCTGAGCACTTCCAAGAAACTCAGCTCTGATTCCGCGTTGTTTCAAACTCATAACCTAATTAAATGAGCGCATTTCATTCCTAAATTGACATACATTGATGCATACAAGTATAGCGGAAATAAAATTAATTGGGAATGCAAATAAATAAGGACGTACCTGATCTTGCATCAAAGAAATAAGGGGGCTTATGACTACGGCAGTCTTTTCAAGAAGCAAAGGAGGAACCTGGTAGCTGTAGTTTAGCCACACACACCAAAAATATATATACACGATTGTGAAAAAGCAAAAAGGTTGAAAATTATTGTATAAAAGGTAGGGTTGGTATTGGTGGTATGGTACCATAAAGACTTTCCGCTGCCAGTGGCCATGACCGCTAAACAGTCCCTCTTGTCCAGAATCTGGTCGATCACCTCCTTCTGGTAAGCCCTGAAATTCGCATACCCAAAGTATTGCTGTGTACCCAAATCAAACAAAACCCACTCAGTATAATTTTAAGAATGATTAAATAATTGATTTTTTTCTTTTGGTTAATCAATTGTGATTTATCGTGAGAAACAAACTATACTACAAAAACGAATTGCTGGAAAAAAAAAAAGGTTAAACCATAGAGAAATAAGAGGAGGGTGAGGGCTTGGGTTTAAGTTTTTAATTGAAAAAAAAAAAAAGCAAGAGGTACGGTACAGCACAGCACCTTGAGTGTGGATAACATTGCTTGGCGTGATGTGCTACGCTGTGTGGTTTCTGGTACGAGAAATCACACACATCTGCTAATGCCCTGCTCTTGTACTCTCTCTCTCTCTCTCTCTCTCTCTTTCCCGCTCTTTCTTCTCTTGCCATCTTGGTTGGCCCCGTTTGGTCCCCGTACCTCATGGGCTTCCGCCCACACTCCAGAGGCCCGTGTTTTATCTCTTTTTTTATTTTATCATATTTTTCTGAAAAAAAACAAAAAACAAAATTTGAAAATGAATTAACTGCATACATACATTTGAATGTCTTGCAGATGCAGCCCTCTCCATAGCCATAGGTTCATCCGAAAAGCAACCAATTAAACACACACACACATACTTGTTAACATGGTATCACAAACAAAACTCTAATTTTCTCTCCAACCATTGGTTGTTCATCTGATTTTGACCTTTTGAAAAAAAAAAAAAAAGATATTATCGTCTACTAAGTTACTAGCAACAGACATGACTTCTCAGCAACTCCCTGTATTTCATCTCAAGTCTAGCCGCCATACCACAACATCACTAAAGAGCGCATGACTGTCTGTGCATTTGAATGCACTGTATTTTCAAGAAATACATATGTTCCAACTTCCTTCCTTCTTTCAACAAGTCTCTTAGATACATCATCTATGAGAAAAGCAATCTGTATCCATCTGCCTCTTGAGCCATCTCCTCCATGCTTCTGTCCCTCCTTTCCTCGTCTAAATCCAGCTTCCTCTTTAATTCCTTTTCACTCTCGTCTATCTGTATGACACCCACACAATCATTTGTTACACTCCAATTGATGCATGGACCATAAAGATCAGGTAGCAAGCACAAACAGTGTAGGGTATACGTATTCTATAACTTACTGCATCATAGATCTCATCATTCTTCTCAAAGTCACCATCTTTTCTTGGGATGATGTGAACATGAACATGGGGCACACTCTGTCCTGCCCGCGGCCCATCCTAAAACACCAATGAACTTCAACTGGTTAGTCTTCAAACACCCAGAGCATGCATTAATTACCTAGTGGCTCTGATAACAAGCAAAGCAAATACACTCATTCTAACCAAATAAATAAATAAATAAAATAAGAGATAGTGTGAGTTTACTAGGAACTATCTTACTTGGATGGTAAATGTGAGAGATGTTGCCATGTAAAAACTCTCAAGCTGCCTGCCAACCTTCTTTGCCGTGAGCCATAAATCACTGGTCTCATCAGCACTGAGATCAATAAAGCGCTTCACTTCACGCCTTGGACAGACAAGCACATGTACAAAATGTAAAGGCAACAAAATAGAACACTCAACTACGCGTATCATTCATGATATATTGATTCAAACTATACAGACATCAAGAAACTCGATCAACAATCTTAAGAGCATATTACCTTGCATGAAATGACTGCAGCACGTGAGATATTATCAGCTATGCCATGTTTTCTTACAATGTCATTGTATAAATGCTGGAGACATATGCAAATTGCAAGTGCTTTTAATCTTCTGGGCCTAATGGTACCAACGGGATGCTCTTCAGTCAACTCACTTGTGTAAGGTTGTCGAACTCTATTATTTTCTTTAGGTTGTGTGCTTCATGTCCAATTCTTAAATGCTTAAAAGGACCACCATTAGAACCCAAGCCAGGCCAAGGTAAATGGCATTTTGAAACATAAACTAAGCTGGAGAATGAATACACTGATTGCCAGTAAGCAGATAATTCATGAAGTTTTCAAAACCCCAGACTGCATGCACACAATGTTACTGTGATTTGCATGCATGTACTCAGAAAGGTTTTCCTGCTATTCAAGCTTTTTGACTTGTAGTATAGGAGCATAATAGCATATCTATGTCCACAAATTCATCAATGCACCAAGCAAATAATAACACATTGAATTAATTCAGCTCTGCCTGTTTCTCAAACAGTTCACCCAAGAGAATTTCAATGAGACAACAGATGCTGTTCAGATAGATCTCAAAAGTCATTCAGACTTTTGACAGAAAAGGATATGACCTGCAGAGGAAAAGGGACATAAATAAGAACGAGAAGATAGGTAGGTAGAGCTAGCAAGAATACAGAAAAGTAAAATAAATCTAATAGAGCATGCGCAATTGTGCACATTTGATGGATCTCTATTTGTTTACTGGTGCGACTTTTTCCAACCATTACTAGTAGGTGGATTTGGATTTTTAATAGCTTCCTTGTTCAGTTAGATGATTAGTAACACAGCTTCTGGTTATGCTAATGTTCAACTTGCTGTAGTTTGTGAAAAAAGATATAAGATGATTTTTCTCCGACTACGATGTGAGTAAAGAAATTCAAGGAAAGCAGAACATAAGAGAACATGTTGCCTTTAACAGTTTGTAGTGACTCTAGTTGCTTTTGGTTGAGAACTGAGGATGTGTGGAATTAAGAATTTAACCTCCAGGGAGGGATTTTGTTATATCTATCTACTATGAACTCAATTCTTCTTTGGAAAGTGAACAAGTGAACTTTGTAGAAGCTCCCAGTCTTCCGTTTTTCAGTTCTTAGTTTTCATTGCATGTGAATGATAAAGTTTTAATTTTGTAAGGGAAAAGAATAATTCTTCATTTATATCTGTCTTGATTTTAAATAAAACCACATCAAAATTGTTATCTGGACTCAAGAAAAATGAAAAATCACTATCACAGATTCTCGGTGATACATTGTAAGCAACATAAATTAATCTCAAAAGAAAATCGGATTGCAATCTTAGTCTTGATAAAAAGCAAGCCACTAGTACAGATATGTGATACATAATAAATCCTACAATGAAATGCAATCAGCACATCTGCGAATATTGGATAAGAAGAAACTAGTACAGAAATGCAATACACCCTAAAGAATCGAGTATCGATTAACACATAAGAAGAAACAGAATTTTTAAAAAAGTTACCGACTTCATGGTTCAATCACCCTAAATTACAAATATTGGATAACCAAAAATTGCAAAAATTTCCTATCTGCGAAGTTTGGAGAAAGTGCATTATCCCAAAAGATTAGTAACTGACTCCTCAATCAATTAACCGAAAATTTGCTTTCTTGAGGTTGACTCATAACTACCATTAAACCACAGAGAAAAGGGAAGGAAACAATTAGTTTAGTTATCAACTAAACTCACTCAGGAATGCAGTTTTGGCTCGTTAATGTACAAATATTATACCACAAGATTTTAGCTATTAGAACCTTATGAAATACTATAGCTTGTATTTGTTTGAAGTTATCACTTTATTAAGATTTTCATTGATCATAGACAACTTATCAGCTAAGTGAAAATAGTAGGCATAATAACACAGAAGCTCTAAGGTGTATTTAGAAGTACAAACCAAGACGAACGGGACGGAGGTTGACCGTAGCATAAGAAAGATTGGTGGAGTAAAAGACTTGTTTTGGGTATATTTTGTGAGGCCCGAACTGATAGTACTCCGTCGTCATCGAAGTCGACATCTAATCAGGGATCATTTAGGATCATTATCATCATAGTAAGAAGAAGAGAAGACAGCTTTTCTTCGTTTACCTTGGTGGTGGAAATGGGCCGGAATCCTTTTGACTTTTTGAGGAATAACTACGATGAGGACGAAGAAGAAGACGGCAGCTGTCAATACTAATGCTATGCGCCTCGTTTACCATTCTTTGACTCTTGAGAGAGGCTTCTGATTCGTTTTTAAAAACCAAGTGGGCCTCTGTCGGATTGGTCGCAAGTTAGCAACACGTTGCGAGTTCGAACAGGGAGTCTCAACCTTCTCATTCACAAGGGCTGATGTGGCCATGTTAGTCCCTCAACTTCTTTTGATGCAAGAGAATGGTCTGTGTAAGAGTTGATTAAAAAGAAATTTAGTCTTGATACATTAAAAAATAAAAACATAGAAATGGGACCCAATTGTAAAGGTTATGTTTTAGGAGTTGTATCGAAAATTATGATGATAGTTGAGGGACTAAAATGAGAAAAGGGGATTGTATATAGATAAGCCAGATAAGGTTGTCTGATACCGGCTTCTTTTTGGTTCGGCCTACCCACTTTTTTCTCATAGTTTTGCTTCCAAAGCACCACAACTGTTGTACAAGCAGGTGAAGGAGGAGAAAGAAAATGTTAAGCCTAGCAGTGGGGTCATCAGTTGCTGCAATGAACAAGGTTTCCATACATTATACTGTGAATTATGGTAATGGTAGTGGGAAATCCACAGCCACACAGTTTGGCTTTATCAAGGGATCACAGCAACCACCATCTCTCCTTTCCGCTACTACCAATATTTCCTCCTCCTTTAAGACTGCCGTTGCCGCTGTTGATTCCAACGATCTCACTTCCTCTCCCACTCCTCCTGACAAGGTTCTTCAATTTCTTTCTCTTTTTCTTTTCTACCTCTGCTTACTCCACTACTAATTTACATGTTATATTAAGATGTTATTTATTGATAGAATGCCTAGTAATTCCTTTTCTTTTACAATGCCAATTGATCAATACTGTGAAAATTGTCACTTCATCATCATTTTCCTACAAATTACAAACTCCCATGTTGCTGTTTACTCCAATAAATCATGCATGTATAATTGGCAACACAACTAGGAAATTCCCAGTTCCTCCTATAAAGAAAACCCCCATTTTTGGATCCTACTTGGAAGGCATCAGAAACCTATACATGCTCAGAGAATGTATTTGCAATTTTATTTTTATTTTTTTGGCATGAAGCAGTCCCAAAACTTTACCTCTTTCTTGTTGCATTACAGCAAGAAGCCAACAAGTACTACTTTGTTGTTGCCAATGCAAAATTCATGCTGGATGAAGAGGAGCACTTCAAGGAGCTCTTGTTTGAGCGCCTTCGTAACTATGGAGAGCGTAATAAGGAGCAGGACTTTTGGCTTGTGATTGAGCCCAAGTTCTTGGACAAATTCCCTAACATCACCAAAAGACTGAAGAGACCCGCTGTTGCTCTAGTCTCAACTAATGGCACATGGATGACGTAAGAACATTCTTCCACCCTTCCTCGTTTGGACTACAAGTTCTGATAATTCCTTGTTTCTGTGTATGCTTCCTAGCTTATACTTCGCATTTGATATATTTATTTTAATTTTTATAACTACCTAGGGAAGAGCCTTCACCAGAGTTATTCTAAAACTTCAAGACATAGATGATAATGTTTAGGCCTTGGAGGATTGAATGCTGTGGTTTATCATTTGGTGGGCGCAAGCCACAATCTTATTCAGTTTTTCAGTATGTCTAACAATATTCCCTATGCTGCCTTCTTGGTTGCAAGACAAACTATGGTGTTATGATGACTTGTTTATTCATAATATGTGTAGCAATTGACAAAAGCATAATTTCACTTGCCTATTATGCCAACCACGCTCACACATTTTCAAAGTCTGCTCATCAGCCTAGTGAATTGAACAAGACTCATGAATCAAGCTCTTAAAAACAGAGTTGTCTAGGCTTGTACTTAGCTAGAGCATGCCTACCTTGGCTCTGACACTCCTTATCCTGGAAATTATTGGGATTTCCTTTTTTATGACAATTTTGCACTTCTCCTGTTTGTTTGTTTGGTGAGGTGCAAGGGGATGCTTACTAAAGAGCCTTGTTGCCTATCTGTTCATCACATATGCAGTATGTTAAAAATCATCTTCATTCCTCTAGAAAGATAAGATTCTTATGTGTGCTTGTGTGGTGTGTCCTTGGGCTTATCTCTCTTGCTCCTCATGGATGTGGCTTCCCATTTTGTGGTTCGGCAGGTTTATGAAATTAAGGTTGGACCGTGTTCTATCTGATAGCTATGAAGCTGACACTCTAGAAGAAGCATTAGCCTCGAATCCTACCACTATAGAGTTTGAGAAGCCAGAAAACTGGGTGGCACCATATCCAAAGTATGAATATGGATGGTGGGAGGCCTTCTTGCCTGCTGAATCAACAGAATCAAAAGTATAGAACATTTTGCATAGTTGGTTTTCTTCCGTCTTACCAAGAAGGATTTTCATTGTATCTTAGATAATAGCACCCTTAGCTGCTGGAATCTGCATGCAGCTTTATGAGTTGGTAAGATGGTCAAACTTGTTAAGAGCCTTGTATGTTTGAAAGATTTTGTAACTTGATATCTATAATTCAGCAAAGAAGTGTCTTTAAAATAGCACTGTGAGCAATCCAATCTGGTACAATAACCTATTCAAATATGAGGCTGTTCTTTTTTGCACTTTGTTTAAACCAGCCATGGCATTACATTGCTCCTTTGTTTTGAAGATGATAAATGGTTTCCTTTCTCTGTACCATGTACTCCCAGGAAATCTAAGCTTGCCTCTCACAAATGGTAAAACAGAGAAAAACTACTAACCACTGCAATATGCTTATTCTTAATGCTGCTTATGATGCTTCTCGGAACCAAAGATTGGGAGCTTTTGCAGAACATTTTCATTCAAGACAGCAGACTGCTTCTTCACTTCAAGCCACAACTTCTCCGCATAAATGTCCACAGCATCTTCATTTTTCTCATACAGCATTGGCGCTGTCATTAGCATTACAAACACTACACGAACCATGTAACACTGTATCAGAACTTAAGCAATGGAAAATAAAATACCAATGAGACGAAGCCCAATCATGCCATGGATTTACTTAGAAAACAAAAGGCATTAGAAGAGATTAAACAGAAGCTCACATAGGTATAACAAAGTCAAAAAACTGAACCAGCTTCCTATAACAGAGAGAACCCACAGAACCGCAATCACCTGCAAATCAAATTGCACATCATGGTTAGAAAAGTTGCATTTTAATGTGCTGCAAATTGCAAAGCCTTTGAGTGAATGAAAAGGTACCTTAAGAAACTTCTTCAAATCCTTCCCAGAAGCTACATCCTGGAAGGATGTAAATGCGCGGTTGATGATGCCCCTAAGCAAAAGAAGGAAATTCACAAACAGTTCATCCGGCAGGGTTACCTCGGGGAGTTTTGGGGGCGACCTGCATCATCAAATAGAAACAAGTTTGATAACTACACTCTTCCCTAAAATTACAACAGAAATCCCTTATGCACGATCCTGGCAGTAATTTTCCTATTACCACTAAAATGTCGAGAAAACCAATAAAGATACTACAAGGATGAGGCGCGGTGTTGAGGAAAATATAAGTGGTCGAAATAAGAGGAACTCACACATTGATGTAGGAGGCTAAATTGGACCACAGGAAGACCGCTGTCGATGACAGAATAAGAAAGTGGCAAACCAAAGCAAGTAAGTGATAACCTATGCACTCAAACAGAAACCATGTGACTGTGACACCGGCAAAAATGCGTGTTGAGATCTGCGTGTTTCGCCACAGTATGATATTGGCATCTGAACACAAAGAGATACACACAATCAACTACGAACGAGGAGATGAGGAAACCAAAAATGGATGTAAACACGGTTGATTCTTACGTTTTTCACCGCCAAGAACCAAGTGAAGAGGCTTCTGGCGTCCAAAGAGGTGATTCTTATGGGTCGAATGCAGCATGATGTACTCATCAATCTCAGTTTCAGAAGACGAGTCAAATTTCTCATTGTTATCATGGTCCTCGATCTCTTTGAGCAACTGTGAATCAAACCGATCCATTGGATCTTCCATCACAACTTCCTTTCCTGAGAGTTTAGTTTAGGAATAGGGACGGATGGTCCTGGTTGTCTTAAGTCTCTGCATGTTTTCAACATGAAACTGAAATATTCAACAAGGGAAGACGAAAGGGGCGCTAGATGACCCCCTGAAACTCGCAACTGGGGAATGGCTGCACTATTTTTACCATACCATGCGCTGGCTTGCATTTCCTGAGCTTCTAATTTTAGTAGTTCAGCCTACCATTAATTGCTATGCACGGATATCCTTAATTGGAAGATCATCTAATTTTATAAATATTTATCTTTATTAATAAAACAAGGTGCGGGCTATTTTTATTTTATTTGTGCAGCATGATTAATCACAATAATAAGGGGCAACACCGTCCGTTGAAGCAGGATGGAGAGGTATATATTATTCATCATAGATAACAGGCATATACACCAGGTGCCAAGTGCAAAGGAATGGGACACGAGCAATGTGATTAAGTAAAATTGCAGCAACACTCATCATCATATATATAGTTTCTCTTGAAAGTTGAAGCAGGAGGAAGCCGATTCTCACTGCTTATATAGGTTTGCTGATCACAACGTCTTTATCAAGAGATCAACTCCACGTTCTGGCTCTATGACCAACCTAAGAGCGGGCGAGTGAATGTATTTGGGTGAGAGGGAGAGAGAGAATTGTGACAGAATGAGAGCTATCAGTATCTTGAGTTCAGCAATAGCCAAGTTCTGTCCAAGACACATCCGAGGCCCAACACCAAATGGCATGTATAGGTGTGGGAGCTTGCTAGCACCTGTTATGCCTTTTGCAAATCTATCTGGGTTGAACCTGTATGCATCCGGTCCCCACACTTCAGGATCAGTATGCAGTGTCAGCACCATTGTCCACACATTCACACCCTTGGGAACGGTAATGCCCCCAAATTTCATCTCCTTAAAGGCCTCCCTTGACACCACCGCCACTGGTGGATAAAGTCGCAACGATTCATGAATCACCATATTTAGCTGCATAGCAAAAGAATTTCTTATATTTTTCAAGTGTTCCTTGAAGCTTATATGCTTGGACTTTGCATTATATATTTGGAATGTAATTTTTAAATGGCCTCAAATTGCTAATAAATCTTGTAATGAAACACTAGTGATTGTGATACCTGTTTCATCTTGCGAAGCATATCTGCGTCTGGAAGACAACCTGATCCACAGACTTCAAGAACTTCTGCACGGACACGATCCTGCCATTCTTGATTTGCAGCCAACAGCATGAGGCACCATGTGGCAGAAACTGCTGTAGTCTCATACCCTGCCAAGTATATATTCTTGCAGTTATCAACAATGAACCGGTCCATTGCATCCTGTCCCAGGTTGCTAGTTTTGGCACTCTCAAGGACCATTTGCAAGAGATCCTTCTCATGTGCAGTTTCCTTTCTCTCTTTGACTATTTCGAGTATCAAATTGCGGACGTCTTTCTCTAACACCCATGCTTCTCTATTGTTCGTGGTGGGAATATATCTGTAACAACCGATCACCAATACATTGCTAATTTTGTTTAGAAAAAGATATCAAAGCGAAGTCATATAGGTCTTTAAATCTCAAGAAACGGCTAATTTACCTCATGCCAGGAATTCCAGTGGATAGACTTTTCTTGGACATAGCCTCCTGAAGAGCTCTTAGTCTCGAGAAAATTTCTGCTCCTTCGGAATAATTGCTCCCAAAACAGGCTCTTGAGATGACATCTCCGGAGAAGCTTCTCATACCCTCGTCAATTTTGATCTCTGCTACTCCACCCTCTTTATCAATTCTACTCTTCCATGAGTTTAGCAGCACAGTGGTGGATTCAATTATCAAGCTCATCATTCCCTGTAGGCCAAGATTTGATCTATCACTCCATGTTTGCAAGAGGTATCTAATAAAACGAGATTTCTTGCGAGTAAACAAGATATATGGGGCAAACGATTTTACCTTAACCTTGTCACCGTATAATTCAGGGGCGATGATTTTCCTCTGATGGGCCCAAACTTTCCCATTTGAAGTCAGAATGCCCTGACCAAGCAAAGAACCGAGTTCTTTCTGCTGATATGAAGGCTTCCCAAATTCTAATGATGTGCATGTACTAATTTCTCTCACCACATCAGCCCGGCTCACGTATAATATTTGTGTGTTGCCCAACGAAAATACAAATACTGGACCTGTACTTACAGATTACATAACATTAATTAGAATTAGGAGGACGGATTGTACAAATGAAGAGTTGATAGACATGGGTGGGGAGTATGAACGTATAAATATGTGCTTAAGTATATGGTGTTGAAAAGTGTTATTTGGCTATAGTACCATATTGCTTCCTCCATTGCTCAAAAAATGGAAAGAGGGTAGCAGCACAGTTGTGGAAAACCGGTGGTTCATTTGTAGAAGCCTTTACTGTTGTGGATTGAGACTTCCTGATCTCGCTTATGTTTCCAAGCAGCAGGGATGGACTTGGTCCCCTAATGCCTTGCTTCCTTAGTACAGAACGAAGCCTTTCTGGTTTTAGCACCAGCCCAGAATACAAAAGCTCTAGCAATCCAAGAAAGGTTATCACTACTGCAAGTGAAATGAGTAACACAAGTTCCATATCAACAGGGGTTTACCTTTCCAAGGATTTAATCTAGTGTCTTAGCACTCTTTCTCACGTACGTTTGCTAACACAGGCAAAAAGATTACCACTAGCTAGGGGGCTTATGGATGTTAGCGATTACCTCCAAGCCACCTTATATAGAGTTCACAGTATAGGAAATTTCGTCGTAAAGAGAAACAGAACGTGTCAGATATACATGCAACAGAAACAGCATATCATGACGGTCAATTCATCCAGGAAAAAGAGTGATATCATGAGTCATGGCTAGGGTCAAGGTGTTCTCGAGTAAATCACTTCTTCAATGTAAAATGGAGGTCATTAATAGAACAAATTCTTGAAAGTTTTCAGTGATAATTTACAATATATATATATATATAAAGAAGGTAAAGGTCAAGCACGAGGAGACTTTACTGGTACTAAAGAGACGGACGAGTTTATACCTGTATGGTAAACGGTTCGCACACATACAAATCTTAATTTTGGGAAACAAAAATAGAGCTTCTATAATGGATTAGAGAAATGGGAAAACTCTTTTTTTTTCTATTTTTATTGGAGTTGCGTGGTGTCTTCTCTTTTTGTTTTTAGAAAAGTTGCATGAAGTCTTCGTCCACCTCTCAAATCATTTTCTTCACGGGATGGCCGCGCTACTGTTTAAACAACAAGGAATTAGCTAGAACAGCAAAGACACGCTGGTAGTTAACAGAGGTCAAGAATGGCCAGGGCTCATTTTCTCATCAATGTTTGGCATCCGTGGACTGTCCTGCCATTATCATGCAAAAGGAACAAAAATTATGAGAATGATTCGTCGTTCGCATCTTATTCCTCCAATGTATAGTTGCATGATGACCTAACCAAACCAAACCACCCCGGTTTATTGTTACTTCACCCTTCCAAGAAAGCACCGCAAGTGGAGAAAAAACTATCCAAGTCCTGGCACATGAATTTAGAAAATTTCCCCTTTTTCTACTATTACCAAAAGCGTGGGATTTGGATGCCCGTAATAGATGTCTAGAGATCCTAATTGAGTTTAACTTAATTAATTCAGTTAAGAGTCACCTCACAGCTAGATGGTTGTTAGGTCAAAGATGGTCTCGTGAATAATATCCATCAAATATTTCTTCAAAAGAAAGAAAGCAGCTGCCACACTGAAATTACGAGTAAGAATCCACGAAGTTCCTACTGCACTTCCTTGAGGTTTAATTTTTATCATGAAACACGAGCAGCAGCAAGCAAGCAAGCATATACGCATCTCTGGTCTTCGTTGAGTTTGCTTTCACGCTTGTGAAGGCTTTAGATGGTCAGGGTCTTCGTTGAGTTTGCTTTCACACTTGTGACCCTCTCCTTCCTTGCAAGCGATCTCCTGATTAATCTTCCTCGGGGGATTAATTAAATTTCTAGGTAGTCTCCGGGCTATAATAATATTACACCGAGCTGTTTTAATTATTAATAGTAATAGGGTCAATATCAATTTTTTATAATGAGAATATTTTAAGTGTTGTACATCTAATATTTATGTCAGACTCAAATGATTTGAGTTTGACAATCATGCTAAACCCAAAAAATCTAAACAATTTGGATCTGATAGTCATGTATGTTCAATCGACTTAAATTTAGCAATAATGTCAGACTCAATCGCCTTGAATCTAGTAGTCATATCAGACTAAAGATCCTAGGGTCTAACAGTCTTGCTAGATTCAAGCGACTTAGGTCTTATTTAACTGTCAAACCCATGTAGGCAAACATGTTAAACCCACATTACCTGTGTCTGGCACCCAAGTAATTTGGCTCTTGCTTGTTTGTCAGACCTAAGTAAACGTGAGTCCAACGCAGCTTTTGGAATTTAAAAATAACAAAACAATGATTATAAAAAATTACACAAAAACTAGTGTGAAACAACAAAAATATCCTCGTATACAAAGCTTCTTTTTTTTCTTTTCCAAAGCTAAAAATGTATTTTTACTATTTAACAGTTTGTGAAGAGTCAAAGAACTCTTAGGCAACAAGTCTAATATTTTTAACCTTGAGGGTAGAGTCATATTTTTATTATGCAAATAATCGTGAAAAGACTATCATACCCCCGTTGAAACGTTTAATGATCAATGAGCCTATGAAAAATATTGAAATACCCCCACAACCAAGGTTTCAATTTTTTCAACCAAATGGCAAAATGATAGTTTAACTTTTGTGAAAAAACAATATTGGCCTCATCTCAAGCATTTGGAGCTTGGAAAATCCACTATGCAAGTATACAGTAGACTGTGTCTTGATCCATAGTACACTTGCACAGGGTTTTCAGACCCAAGCGTTTGGGTCTAGCACCAAACATGGTTGCCAAAACCAAAGCGTTTGGGTTTGGTATGGTTGTCAGACCCAAGGCTTTTGGTCTTGGAATGGTTGTCAGACTCAAGTAGATTAGGTTTGGTATGTTTGTCAAACCCAAGACATTTGTGCATGACGTGGTTACCAGACCCAAGGCGTTTGGGCCTAGCGTAGTTGTCAAACCCAGGCGCGGGTCTAACATTGTTTTTGGCCTGACCTAGCATGGGTCAACCCAAGAAAATTTTTTAAAAAAATATTTGAGGTGTTAATATTTCATATGAGAAAATTAAGAAATAATACATGTGGATATAGGCTAAAAGACTATTTCAAAAGGTTTTTTTTATCCCACATTGAAAACATATTATCTTATCCTATTAAATTGAATTATTTAAACCAAAAAGATTTTTTATCTCACATTAAAAAAACACAATTTTTTTTCTTATGAACATAGAATATATATATATATATATGGGCTTCAAATCTCACTTTGAAAAATAAAACATTCTTCTAGTATTTATACAGTGAACTTTGATATGGGTTAGTAACCAACTGAAAAAGATGAAAAAGAAAGGGTCTCTAACAAGGGGAAAAAACACATTTCAGAAAAAAAAAAAAAAGTCTTTATCGGGTTCTGCTGGGTCACTCGAGTCCCGAGTTGACCTGTCGTGTTAGAGCAGGTCTGGTAAATATGCTTAAACAGCAAAAAACGAGCTTAAGAGCGCTAATTATAATTTTTCCCTTTTTTTCTAGTTTAATAAAATCAATTAATTGATCCTTAATATTTCAAAATATAGATTTAGGTTTGTTTTTGCACTATTATTTTTAAATTTTATTTTTCACCCAAGCGTTTGGGTTTGGTAACCATGCCAGATCCATGCACCTTTTTTTAAATGCCAGACCTAAAACGCTTGGGATCTGGCAGCCATGTTAGATCTAAACATGATTGACGGACCCAAGTAGCTTGGATCTTGCATAGGTGTAAGACCAAAGTCATCTGGCCCTGGAATGGCTGTCAAACCCAAGTATCTTGGATCTGGCGTGGTTGTTATACTCAGGCGTTGGTCTGGCATTGTTGTCACAGGCATCCCTAAAATTCACTCAATTTTTTTTATTAATCTCTAATTTTAGTGAAGAAAGCATCTACAAAATTACACAAATTAAGATGGTTAAAAGGACAATAAGTCTTTTACATATTGTCGCACCTGACATCGCGGCGGCCCTAAAAATATTTCTCGAATTATGGAAAAAGAACAGATTTATGGCATCTTGTTCTTTTAGAAAAAAATGTCTTGTTTAAGAAGTCGCCACCTAGTATTATGGTCACTAGGAACCTTAACTGATCAACAGAGGTTCTATGGTACGGGATTGGTTACGTAAAAGGGAAGATATTATCACCCCTTAAACGTTCTGCCTGAGGTAGACTGCATTGCTGATTTTGTCTTAAATTACTAAATATTTATTGGTTTATGCTCTGATGGTTTATTTGCAATATTCCTGACTCTGGTGCCAGTGAATATTCAACAACTAATAATTCCAACTCTGACGTTGGTAAATATTACGTAGCTATAAAATAAATTTGGATCAATATTTTTATTCCTGACTCTGGCGTCTGTGAATAAACAAATAAATTTATTTTTACACATGCACATTTTTTTTTATTTTTCTAGCTAAATAAAATAAAATATAATGAATAAAAATAATATAAATTTAAACCGGTATTTTTATTCCTAACTCTGGTGTCAGTGAATAAACCAATAAATATATATTATTTTTATTTATGAATACACATTTTTTCTATTTTTTATTTTTATTTTTTTCTATTTTTTTATTTTTTATTATTTATGTTTTTGAGGGCTGGGCCTAGCTCAGCCCATATGGGGGCTGGGCTAGACCCAGCCAGCCCGGCCCGGCCCGGTCACTGGCCCAAGCCAGTGACCCGGCTGGCCAACATAAAGCACGCGTGAATTAAATCACGCATGCATGTGCAGGTAAAGGGAGTGAATTAAATGAAAAGTGGGGGAAGTGAAGCTTACTTACCTGGTTCTGAAAAAAATCAAAAGCAGTAGCAACGATGGTGCTGGTCACGGTGGCCTTCCTCTGCTTAGGTTCTTCCCTTCTGCTTTCCTTTGCTGCCTTGCCCACTGCCTTTTCTTTTTTTTTTTTTCTGCGTTCCTCTGTTTTCTCAGTTCTTGAGATGAAGGAATTAAAAAGATGACGATGTCGGTTCTCTCGGGTGATTCTTCCTTTTCTGCTTGTTTTTTTTTCTTTATTTTCTTGCTCTGTTTTATTCTGTGTTATGCTTGAATTCTGGGACTAAACCAAAGCTGAGTTTAGTCCTCTGTTTCCTTTCTTTGGTGTTCGTTTTCTCCCCCCTGAGTCTGCTTCATTTCCTCTGCTATGTCTCTGTGCGTTTGGTGTGTTGAGCCTGTGCTCTGGGAGAGGGGAAATTGGAATCCCCTAAGCTGGAGTTTCGAAGGAGGGCCAGCAATCTCTTCGGCCTGTTTCAGCGTTTCTTCCTTTTTTATTTCTGCTTGTTTATTTCTGGTCCCCCTCTATTCCAGGCTCTCTTTTTTTCCTTTCGTTTCTGTGATTCCCCCCCTTCCGTGGTTTTTCTTTCTTGTTTGTGTCTCTGCCCAGTCTTCTCCGTTCAAGACAAAGACAATGGTGGTAAAAGCACGAGGATTTGCTGCTGGTTGAGGGACCAAAATTTTCCCCGGTTCTGTCTCTCTTCCTCCTCCCCGGTTCTGTCGTTTTCTTTCCCCTGTGTTTCCTCCCCTCCTCGCGCTCTCTCATCTTCTCTGGCTTTATAGCTAGAGAATACCAACCATTTGAAACGGCTTCAAAGCCATTACTGCCAGAAACGGCTCCTGAGGAAGAAGACGAAGAAGGCGATGAACAGCTTCTCAAAACGGTGCCGTTTGTGCGATGGAAATGACCATTTTCAATCTGGTCACTGCATTTCTGAAATCGTGCAATCAAGCCCCTTTCTGAATTATAATTGGACCCCTGTATTTCGGCGTTTTTTACAAGCTAATCCTTGAACTTTAATTTGTTGCAATTTTGCCCCCAATTAACCCCAAACTTTGCTATTTGTTCAATTAAGTCCCTGATTTCATTAATTTAACTAAATCCAAGTCCAATTAAGTCTCAAAACTTATCAATTCTTCAATTAAAACCCTGATTTGATTAATTAAATTAATTCCAAGCTTAATTAAGTCTCAAAACTTATCCATTCTTCAATTAAACCCTTGACTTGATTAATTAAATTAATTCCAAGCTTAATTAGATTAATTTCAAAGTTTAATTAAACCCCAGAATTTCCAATCATATTGCCCTTAACCCAAATTTTAATTTATTCTTCATTTATTTCATTTTACTTGTTTTTTCATCATTATTATTTTTTTATCATCATTTTTTTATCCTTTTCAATAAATAAAATAATAATTAACATTAAAATTAAAATGGTCAAAAATTGGGTTATGACATATATACAATATTTTCTTTTCCTATAACATAATGTATCAATTCAAAAGTTTCTCTTATGATCATATATTTCTAATTTTTATATATACTAATAGTTATAATGTAAAATAAATTCTTCTTATAACAAACTTTAACAATTAGATCATGCAATAATATTTTAAATTTAAAAAAAACATGAACCCTTTAAAAAACTGTCCACCACTTGGATGGAAACATAAAATTAATATTTTCATCCACAATACATACAAAAAAAAAAGTTTATTTTTTAAGACTTGAAATAAATCACTTAGAACTCAATATTTTTTATTATTTTTTCCTCTTCAAATATAATAAATTTATAAAATAAGTTGCACAAACAAAAAAGAGTTTACAGTTAAGTTTTATTATATATGAATAAAAAATCTTACTTTAATGAGCCAGTGTTTATTTTTGCAATCCAGTCATGCTTTTGAGAAATTTTAAATATTTTAACTCATGGGCGTGGGTTTGGCATGATTGTTAAACCCAGACACATGGGTTTGGCATGGTTGCCAAGCCCAAGGTGTTTGGGTCTAGCAACTATATTAGATCCAAGTTTTTTGGATCTGACAACCATGATTGATTTGACAAACAATAAACAAATAGGACAAATATGCACTTTAATTTTTAGAAGAGAGAAAGGAAAGAAAAAATACAAACAATCGATTATTGGCGGTAATCCAACCATTATTTATCTACAAATATCATACCATGGGGAAAAAGTCATGGTTGCACATCCAGTAAGATAGTGAATGGATAGATTTATCCACCAAGAAGCACCACACACATCTCTTTAATGGTGTGGATGTCATTCTTTTGCTGGAGAAAAAAAAGAAACGTTTTATGAAAATATAAGAAATTAAAATAAAACTATTATTATAATTTATAATAAAATAATTTCTTTATCTACCATAATTTTCCTAACAATTTAGCTTTTACCATAATGATAGAACGATAGAGGGACTGATACTTTTTGTAACAGTTAAGCCTAAGACGCTTGCAAGGGCCTTGTCTAGCTAGTAGCCTCACCTCACATGTAGATTGCAGTTTATTTTTTTTTTCTTTACCTTCTAATTTGTGTTTTGCCAAAAGCCATTATCCTTTTTTTGTGGTGATGCCAAACTTTGTTCTCTCTCTTTATCCGGAGTAAGAACTAAGACCCTGTTTGTTTGCTAGAAAGTAGTTTTTTTTTTAAAGTAAATTCCAGGAAAGTGAATTATTTTCTGATGTTTGGTAGTGAAATGAAAAATATATTAGAAAACACTTTCCAGTGTTTGGTTATGCCATGGAAAATGAGCTGGAAAATAATTTATTAATGTTTTATTTTTTTCAAGTTTATTAAAATAATGAAAAACAAATTTTACAAATTAAAAAGTTGAATGGAAATGAAATTGAAAAAAATAATAATTTCATAAATTATCTCAAATAAAATAAATAATAATTAAAATAATAAAGATCAAATCTAAAAAATAAAAAAATTGAAAGATGAAGAAATTAAAATAATAATAATTAACATTTCATAAATTATTTCAAATAAAATAAGTAACAATCAAAAGAATGAGAATCAAATTTGATAGATAAAGAATTTCAATTAAAAAATGATAAGGAAAAAGCAAATAGCAATTATAAAATTAAGGATCAAAATTTTATATAAAAATTAAATTCTAAGGGATGAAATTGAAAAACAAATATTCAAAACAATATATATATATAGCAATTAAAAGTTTGAGGACCAAATTTGATATAATCAGCAAATAATATGACAAATCTAAATTTTTTACAACTTCCAGAAAGTGTTTTCCCTTCAAAATAAAAGAAAAATACTTTCTTGAAAACTAAGCTAAATTTTTCTTGACCGGAAAATGTTTTTCGTTGACCAACTTTTCTAATAACAAATAAATATAATAAAATTTAAAAGATAATTTCCAAAAAATAAACACATTTTAAGAGCCATGGGAGATTGAAATGAGCAATTTTACCTTAGAATATGCCAGACTTTTCTCTTATTGGTGTGAACCGTAAAGAAGAAGTTACGCCCGCCTTAAATGGTTCGTTTGGAGAAGTCCAAATATAGATTGATCAAGAAATATTGCTCCCATGCCTTTTGGTTTTTGTGTTTGTGTTATTCTTTACGATAAACGGTTCCAAGGTTCGTCTTTAAATTTAGCTTTTCTATCTCTCCTCTTGTGCTAAAATAGCATGGTTCATGCACAGCTCGGCTGGCCAAGGGCCTGCAGATTGCAAATAATAGTATGGGTAACCTTCAACTCGTTGCACAGTATTTGACCATCCTTGGACGCTTGGCTGGCTCTTGCCCTGCATGATACTGTACAAACCAGAGAGATCTTGAGATCTTCCCTTACACTGGCAAATAAGTTGTTTGATATCCCGACTCATATCTGAGTGCTTCTGTTCTGACAGGTATAATAGCTAAATGTGTTAACCCTTGCTCATGATTTGATTTAGTCAACTCAGATTAGCACTCTTTCAAGACAAGATTTATTTACAAATATATTACAGGTTTCTGTTTTGGTGATTCAAGAATGCAACCCTTGGAGAACGAGTTCTTCTGTTTCAACCTCGACATTCCAGAATCTGTTGGTCTATATAACAGCTCCATTGCCAGCGTCTTCATCGCCAAGGCTATTAGATTTGGACAGTCTGGACAGTCGACGGCGTGGGAAGAGAAAACTTTAGCTTGTAGGTTGTTTTGTTGATACAAGAGAGAATGGGAAATGAGACGGAGGCTAATTAACACTTCAACAACATGTACAATTGCAGGCACCGTTCTTTGCATTGTTCTCGCTCGTTAGAAGTAAACCAACGAAAAATATCGTTTAATCTCTCTCTCACTCAGCTTCAATCTGTAGGCTAGTACAGGCTTCTTCTTTTTTTCCCTGTGATGACAAATATAAATAGCAATACACTTCATTGCAGTGCTTGAGATTGCAAACGATGGTTTGGTGGAAAACGAACTGGCAACTTGCAGGGTTTATTCATTTGGAGATTTCGCCGATTGCCATATAGAGATACCGATGAAATAACTCTCAAGAAAAGAAAGGGTGGTCGTTGTATCATTTGCTTTGTAGACTCTGTTTCTCTACCGTAAAAAGTGAATTCTCTTTGTAGAGTTGTATGCGATGTGCAAACAATGCCTGTACTATGTTCAATTCTATCTTTTTATTATTATTCTTTAGGATGCTTGGTGAAGGTTGTATGATGTGACCAGATAATTAAGGATCGATTCTCTGTTGGATGAAACATATTCACACATGGCCAATTGGTGAGTGAGCTTCACTTTTTAATATGATATTGTGAGTTATGGAGGGGTATAGAAGATAAACATTGTTAATCAGCTTCATCTTCGGTTTCTTCCCGAAATTGAAGCTGAGTCCCACAGGTGACAAAAAAGACCAGAGCTGCATTTCCATGTGCCTCTTTGTCGCCTCGAGTAGCCAGTCAAGCTCCCTCTGCGGTTAGTCCAGCTATCTCTTTGAGTGGTTTCCACACGAACTTTCTCCTGCACATAATTGAGTTTGCAATTATGGAGGTAAATGCAAGCGTACAACATTAAAGTTTGCAGTGTGGAAAAACGGAATGAATAAGAAGCAAATAGGACTAAACAATTGGTGAATTATCAGTGCAAAGCAAAGCTTACCAGTTTCCACATTCAGCAACGACTCTGACGTTAGGGCGGAGTGTTGGCAGCAGAGCAAGAAACTGCAGTTCCGCCTTGGACAAAACCTGTACAGGCGGTATGCAAAAACATGAGTGAATGAAATTTTATTCTATTTGAATGCTTGCCGGCTATACTTTTCTTGGTTCCTCCTAATTGTATCACCCAAAAAACCATAGAAATGTAACTGAAAAGGAAATGCGTTTGGGTAATTTCACATACCTTGGCTTCGATTATCCAAACCACCAGTCCCTTGGCATTAGGGGGCAGGTGTTCAAGTCTGAAATCAACTTCTGGGGGGAAATACCACCTTGCTATGGGTTGCTTCCCTAGATGTGCCTGAAATTAATGCATTCACCGAAAGCATAAGCTATCATGAAATGAATATTGATTGATGGTGGGAGTGCATCCAATGCATAATTACTCACAGGACAAACAGGATGAACTTTGGTGAGGGTGGTCTCAGGATCCCCAAGGCCACGAGCACTGAGGTCAAGGAAGTAGTAGCCCTGGCGGATGAGGCGGTTAAGGTAACGACCCTCGTAGCCTCCTTCGTGAGGGGGGTAAATGGCAAGGGCTTTGTGCTCCTCCACATCTGACAGCCACTGCCCTATATCAAATTTTACCAAATCCCCTCCAATGAAGTCACCTAATCCTATCCCACTACACTTCACCACCAACCCTGCAGTTGGTCTCCTCTTAGATACATTGTTATTATAAATAAATCCCTGGAGCAGCATAACATTTCTGTTTCCTACCATTACACTGATCCTTGGAGAGCAAGAGCGCTGCTGTTTGTGGTGGAGATTGATCGAGGCCGGTGCTCTCCCATGTTGTTGCAGGCTGCAGGTAGATGCCATTCTTTCTCTGCTCTGGAAGACCTTACCAAGTAATTATTAATTGGTGGTGTAGAAGAAGGGAATTCATCATAATGTTAAGATAAACGACAAGGTTTTCAAGAGGCATACAGCTACTAGCTGAGTGAAGCCAAGTGATAGTATGCTGAAGTTGTATGGCAGAGAAACAAGATAAGAAATAAAATCACAAATGGACAGATTTGTAATTTTCTCTTTCTTTTCTTTTTCTAAAGTGAATAAGCAATCTCACGGTGTTTGTGGTTGTGGTGCTCTTTTAAAAAAAAATTAATTTTTTTTTTGCTTTTTAATATATTAATTTTAAAAATAAATTTAAAAATATAAAAAATAATAATATATTTTTAAGTAAAAACATTTTAAAAAATAATGTTTTTTGCTCTTCTAAACAATTACTTAAAAGGTTGTGTTCTATCTTTCAAAAGAACTTTTATATTTACTTTTTCATGTTTTACAGTCTAGGTGATAATGGAGACTA
>Ga0325414_1000348_pt1 | contig 35831 bp, 22 predicted proteins | sample PopdelMetagenome_8_FD_206183 | JGI IMG/M metagenome (GOLD analysis project Ga0325414, IMG submission 206183) | Populus deltoides microbial communities from Bellville, Georgia, United States - Leaf-PdKOR-R3 | ecosystem: Host-associated > Plants > Phyllosphere > Phylloplane/Leaf | place: USA... | reverse complement strand
GTGGCTAGCCTGTAGCCATCTGTTGTTTTATGTTTCTGTTATCATTGTAAATCTGGGGTATGCCCCTTATAATGTTTGTATCTTCTTCTTTTAATACATACGTCAACTTACCAAAAAAAAAAAAAATATGTATTTTGTTTCAAGATCATAGCATGCACGACAGGAGTAGATCCTAGTTTATGTTCCCTTCTTGTAATCTAGGTTCTAGGGAGTATACCCCTGTATTTTGTAAAAATGAAAATGTTTGTATAACTTAATTTGTATAATTAATGTTTAACCTTGATTAAATGAATTTAATCTTGTAGTTCATATAATCATATTTCATGTCTATGTATTTATTTTTATCCATCCATAATGATATTTTGTTATATAATGCATATCATAAATATTGTGGTTGATAGGTGTGAGTATAAGTGTGGAATTGAAACCCAAGATGAAGGGGTTGGGAATTAAGTTATGAGAAGCGAGCTATTAGAAGTGTAAACAGATTCCATGTCAATAACTTGGGACCTTCCGGTATAGAGGGGACTCCATCAAAATTTTGGTAGATTTTAATACAAAGACCATGAATATATATATATACATAAAGAAATTAATTACTCTGTTTTTCGATTGACATGCAATTGTCGTTTTATCCTGGAATGGAGGATGTTACAGTTTGGTATCAGAGCCTAGGTTGCTATTCTGGGGACATGAATAATTAGATGATTTTGAAATGTGTTTCAGGATGGTGAGAACAAGGCAAGGAGCCAGGACTGATCCATCCCCAGTTCGAAGAAGTGACTAGAGTTTTCATAATGAAAGTGATCCAGATTGAGATCCCTTGGCAGACACCTCCTCTCATATACCTGCAACATCAGTGTACTCAGAAGGGGGTGAGTCGGTGAGACTTCAAGATGATTCGTTGTTCTGCCAGGCATATGTATCTATGCTCGAGGTATCAAACAGACAGGGGGGAGATAATAAACCCCTACCAGTGGCGCAGGTAGCTGGAACATACCCATTTTCAGATCTTGCTTTTATGAAACATATAGTGAGCAACAGGAATGGTAGCGGGAGCCTCAAATACGACTCCTAGAGCAGGGGGTGGTCACCATAGTGTAATGGGTGAAGGGTATGGGAGAGATGAGTTGTATGACTTACCGTGGCAAAGAGGATGCTGAGGTTATTGGGCATTGGCTGAGGAAAGTGGAAAGAGTTATAAATTAGATGCAGGTGCTAGAGGAGCTACGGGTGGATTGTGTGACTCAGCTATTGGTTGAAAATGCCTACTCTTGGTGGGAGACCATTAGAGAGAGGAGATCAGGGGAGGTATTGAGATGGAGGGATTTCCATGAAGAGTTTGAGGAGAGGTACTATTCTTGGGAGCATAGGAGGGGAGAGAGAACAGGAGTTTTTGGATTTGAGGCAGGGAGATTTGACAGTTCTGGAGTATGAGAGGAGATTTCAGGATTTAACAGCTTTTGCCTCCACTTACCTTCCCACAGAGCGCCATAGGGTGGAGAGGTTCCGTGATGGACTGAGGCAAGAATTGAGGATGATATTGATAGCCATGCAGTTTCAGTCTGTGCGGGAATTGTTACGGGCTGCTCAGGGTATGGAAAGGGTAATAAAGGATACCCCGAAGTCAGTGGTCGAGCAGAGTTAGACAATGGGAGCTAAAAGGAGAGATTTTAAGTTTTTGACTAGGAGACCTCCTCTCCCAAAGAAAGGGAAGAGCGGGCAATCATCAAGACAATTTCAGAGAAGAGGTGAGAGTTTCACCTAGGAGGGAGCTCAGGAGGATCTAGACAGGTCAGTAGAAGAGGAGCTTAGGGAGGACACTCTAGATAGGGAGTCAAACTGTTGGAGGGTCTACAGAGCAGAAGGGACCAGGATATCCATTTTATCAGAGGTGTGAGCAGCGACACCCTAGAGATTGCTCTGTGATGCCGGGGAGATGTTATATTTGTAGAGGTGAGGGGCATTGATGGAGAGAGTGCCTGCATGTAGGCAGAGGCTGTTACTATTGTGGGGACATGGGTCACAGGAAGAAGTATTGTTCTCGTAGAACCACTGAGGGAGTCCATGGTTAGAGGATTGAGGTTCAGAGCCAACAGCAATCAGTGACAGTTGATCGTCCTATCAGGCCTATCGAGTCAGAGACGAGTGCTACTCGTGGGAGGCCTAGAAATCAGGAGGGGAGGACTCAGGGTCGGGTATATCACATGACCTACGAGGATGTGGGAGCTGTACCTGATGTGGTGGTAGGTACTTTATAGTTAGATACAATGCAAGTTTATACTTTAATTGATCCTGGAGCTAGTCATTCCTTTGTATCTTATAGAATTATGAATAACTTGCATGTGTTATCTAGTAACTTAGGTATAGGTGTGATGGTTAGTACACCTCTGGGAGAGAATATACATATTGATGATATTTATAAAGGGGTAAAACTATATATTAGAGGATTAGAGTTGAGGGTAGATCTTATGCCATTAGAGTTATATGATTTTGATGTGATTCTGGGCATGGACTGACCAAGTAAACATAAGGCATAAGTGGATTGTTTCACCAAAACAGTGACAATCCAAGGAATAGGTGATAAAAGAGTAGTGTTTAAAGGGGAAAGAAAAGTAATTCCAAGTTGTGTAATCTCGGTCTTGGTGGCTAGAAAATTACTAAGGAAAGATTGTTTTGCTTGGTTAGCCCATGTAAGAGAGCTGGAGAAGGGTAGCATAGATTTGGCTAGTATTCCTGTTGTGAGGGAGTTTCAAGATGTATTCCCAGAAGAGTTGCCTGGATTACCTCTAGTTAGAGAAATTGAAGTTTCCATAGAAACTATTCCAACAGTTTCTCCTATAGCCCAGTCTCCTTATAGGATGACACCTATGGAATTGGCGGAACTGAAGGTTCAGCTTCAGGAATTGTTAGATAAAGGCTTCATTTGGCCTAGTAACTCGCCTTGGGGAGCTCCGGTATTGTTTGTAAAGAAGAAGGATGACACCCTTCGTTTGTGCATTGATTATCATCAATTGAATAAAGTGACGGTGAAGAACATATACCCACTCCCACAAATAGTGACTTGTTTGATCAATTGAAGGGTGCTAGAGTGTTCTTTAAGATAGATCTGAGATTTGGATACCACCAGTTGAGAATCAAGGAACAAGACATACAAAAGACTGCCTTCCGAACTCGTTATTGGCATTACGAGTTTTCGGTGATGCCTTTCGGGTTAACCAATGCTTCGGTCATGTGTATGGACTTGATGAATCGGGTGTTTCAGCCTTACCTGGACCAATATGTGATTATATTTATTGATGATATTTTGGTGTATTCAAACTCTCACTTGGAGCATGAATAACATCTAAAGGTTGTGCTACAGACTTTAAGGGAGAATCAATTATATGTAAAGCTGGATAAGTGTGAGTTCTGGCTCAAAGAAGTAGTCTTTTTAGGCCATGTAATATTCGCAGAAGGAATAATTATGGATCTAAGAAAGGTTGAGGCCGTGTTAAAATGGGAAAGGCCTACCAACGTGATAGAAATCCAGAGTTTCTTGGGTCTTGCCGGATATTACTAGAGGTTTATTGAGGGGTTCTCCACCATAGCATCACCTTTAACTAAGCTGACCCACAAGGAAGTCAGGTTTGTTTGGTCGGAAGAATGTGAAGCGAGCTTTCGAGAACTGAAGAAGAGGTTCACTTTTGCTCCTGTGCTGGCCCTTCCATCGGGGACAAAAGGGTTTGTGGTATATAGTGATGCCTCAAAAAGGGGTCTGGGATGTGTATTAATGCAACACGGACGTGTGATTGCTTATGCATCAAGACAATTAAAGTCGCATGAGGTGAATTACCTGGTTCATGACCTAGAACTTGCAACGGTGGTGTTTGCCTTAAGAGTATAGAGACATTATTTATATGGGACACAAGTTCCATTCTTTACAGACCATAGAAGTTTGAAGTATTTGATGTCACAGAAGTATTTGTATGCGGCAGAGAAGACGGGTAGAGTTAATAAAAGATTACAGTTATGTTATTGACTACCATCCTGGTAAGGCTAATGTAGTAGCTGATGCCTTAAGCAGAAAGGGAAAAACAGTGATGAATGATGTGGAGCATAAGGAACAGGAAAGTATAGTGGAGTTAAAGAAAATGGGCTTGTGGCTAAGTGTAGGGCCCGAGGGATCACTATTAGCTCAGTTAAAGATCCGATCTGTGCTTCGAGACAAGGTCTTGGTGGCTCAATAGGTAAATGGGAAAGCAAGAAAGATCAAGGAGAGGGTAAACAAGGGTATAGAGACATCATTTCAAATGATATCCGATGGGCTAATAGCTATGGGTAGACGAATTTATTTGCCTAAGGATAAGATTTTGAAAGATGAAATACTAAGAGAAGCTCATGAATCTCGATTTGCTACTCATCCTGGGAGTACAAAAATGTATAGAGATTTAAAGGAATACTATTGGTGGCCAAATATGAAGAGGGAAATAGCAGAATTTGTGTCGAACTATGGGATCTGTCAACAAGTAAAGATAGAACACCAGAAACCTGCAGGGGAATTACAGTCATTATCAATTCTGGAAAGGAAATGGGAGGATATTTCTTTGGATTTTGTGACGGGATCACCTAGGAGAAAAAAGGGGAATGATGCCATATGGGTGGTCGTGGATCGACTAATAAAATCTGCTTTGTTTTTGCCTATAAAGATGATTGATTCGGTGGATACACTGGTAAAATTGTATGTAAATGAAGTAATCAGACTTCAGGAGTGCCAGTTTCAATTATATCAGATCGGGATCCAAGGTTCACATCGAGATTGTGGCCTAGCTTACAACGAGCAATGGGGACAAAGTTGAATCTGAGCACGACATTTCATCCTCAGATGGATGGTCAATCCAAAAGGACCATTCAAACTCTTGAGGATCTCCTGAGGTCCCGTGTGTTGGAGTTTGGAGGGAATTGGGAGGATCTCCTGTCATTGGTGGAGTTTACTTATAATAATAGCCATCAAACTACTATTGGTATGGCTCCTTATAAAACATTGTATGGGAGGAAATGTCGTACCCTAATTTGTTTGGAGAAAGTAGGAGAAAGGAAGCTTTTGGGACCTGAAATGGTGCAACTGACAACTGACAAGGTGAGGGTGATCAAAAAGAGGATGAAAGAAGCCCAGGATAGACAAAAAAGTTACGCAGATAGCCGAAAAAGGCCCTTGGAATTCCAAGTGGGGGATAAAGTATTTCTAAAGGTGGCTACTTGGAAATGCATCATTCGATTTGGAGTAAAAGGGAAATTAGCCCCGAGATATATTGGCCCTATTGTGATTAACGAAAGAATCGGGCCAGTAGCATATCGATTAGAATTGCATGTATATTTGGATAAGATTCACAATGTATTCCATGTGTCATTGCTGCGAAAGGCCAAAATAGACCCCTCACGGGTATTACCACAAGTTCCCATGAAGATTGAAGGGGATCTAACCATGAAAACTAAGCCCGTCAAGATCTTAGATCAAGATGAGAAGTTGTTGAGGAATAAGAGAGTTCCCTTAATGAGAGTATTATGGAGAAGCTCTCGAATAAAAGAACAAACATGGGAAAGAGAATCCGAGATGAAGGAGAAGTTTCCGCACTTATTCTCCGACATAGGTACGTAACTTGAATTTCGAGGATGAAATTTTATTAGGAGGGGAGAATGTAAATCCTGAAAAAAGAGAGAAAAAAAGGGCTGGATTAATTAAAGGAAATAAAATAAACTAAATAGAAGTGGGGGCAAAACGAATACACTTAAAGAAAATGGGACCTAAATGCAAATAAGAATAATTATAGAGCATAAGTACTTCTCTTCTCACCAAAAACAGATCTGCAGATAACGTAAAGAAAGAAAAGAGGGAGTTTTTATGTTCATTTTTACAAATCAAGAGAGAAACACCAAAATTTCAAAAACTCGTGCAAAACTTTAAGTGCGATCCAACGGTCGGATCAAAAGTTATGGTCATTTTGACTTGTTACTCAAGTCTGCCCAATTAGACCTCCTCATCCCCGAGTTGCGATTCCATAGCAACCCCAAGGAAAATGGCTTCCAGAAACTTGTGTAAAAATTTAAGCGCAATCCAATGGTCGGATCGAAAGTTATGGCTATTTTGACCCGTCACTTAAGTCTGGCCGAAGTGACCTCCTCGTCACCAAGTTGCGAATACATAGAAACCCCAAGGAAAACTGACTCTGAAAACACGTGCAAACATTTATGCGCGATCCAACAGTCGGATCAGAAGTTATTGATATTTTAACCCCTTAATCAAGTCTGGTCGACGAGACCTTCTCGTCACCGAGTAGCGATTAAATAGAAACCCAAAGGAAAACGGCCTCCAGAAACGCGTGCAAAAATTATAATGCGATCCAACGATCGGATAAAAAATTATAGCGCGACAAGGCCTCCTCGTCACCGAGTTGGGATTCCATATCAACCCCAAGGAAAATGGCTTCAGGAAACTCGCGCAAAAACTTAAGCGCGATACAATGGTCTAATTGCAAGTTATAACCATTTTGACTCGTTACTCAAGTCTAGCCGACCAAAGCTCTTCGTCACCGAGTTGCGATTCCATAGCAGCCCCAAGGAAAACGGCCTCCTAAAACTCGTGCAAAAATTTGACAGCGATCCAACTGTCGGATCAAAAGTTAAGGCTATTTTTACCCATTATTGAAGTCTGGCGATCAGACCTCATTGTCACCGAGTTGCGATTCCATATCAACCCCAAGGAAAACAGCCTCTGCAAACTCGTGCAAAAATTCAAGCGCGATCCAATGGTGGGATCAAAAGTTATGGCCATTTTTAGCCGTTACTAAAGTCTGGCTGGCCAAACCTTCTCGTCACCGACTTGGAATTCCATAGCAACCCCAAGGAAAACGGCCTCCTAAAAGTCGTGCAAAAATTTAACCGCAATCCAACGGTCAGATTGAAAGTTATGGCCATTTTGACCCGTTAACAAGTCTGCCCGACTAGACCTCCTCGTCCCCGAGTTGCGATTCCATGGGATTCCATATCAACCCCAAGGAAAACGGCTTAAAGAAACTCGTGCAAAAATTTAAGCGCGATCCAATAGTCTGATTGCAAGTTATAGCCATTTTGACCCGTTACTCAAGTCTGGCTGACCAGACCTCCACATCGCTGAGTAGCGATTACATAGAAACCCCATGAAAACAGCCTCCAGAAACTTGTGAAAAAATTTGAGGGCGATCCAACGGTCGAATCGAAAGTTATTGTCATTTTGACCCGTTACTCAAGTCTGGCCGACAATTCCTCCTCGTCACCGAGTTGCTGATGTAACCATATTATTCGATAGTTTTTGGATGAAAGATGTAAAAAGGAGTAAATTGGAGGTAATTGGCAGATTTGACGTTCAGTCGATGTTTTGTGCAGAGCATGAGTTTTAGAGATCGAAATGAAGTGATTCTAGTGGCACTAAAAAGCTAACATCCATACCTTTCTGCAAATGTAATGCAAGAAAAATAAAAAGAGAAAGATCATGGAAATCACATCCTACAAAGTCAAATCTCGCATTCTGCTAGTGTTGACCTTTGGCCATTCAAAATTTAATATCTGGAGCTACAGAAGTCCAATTGATGCAAACTCAATTTGTTTGGATTCCTAACGCAATGAAATATCAACGCTCTAATTTTCAGCCAAAAACAATGTTATATGAAGAAGATATGATTTTTCAAAGAGGACAACTAAATTCTGCTAGCAAACAGGTTTCGTGAGGAAACGAGTCTAAATTACATTCCGAAGCATCTAAACCGACATCCAAGTTTTTATATCAGCAATTTAGCTCCTCTAAGTCAGAGCTTGAAGATTTCATGCAAGGCTATTTCTCCTTTTTAGGGAAAATAGTTATTGAAGTACTTAAATGTAAACTGCCAACTTAAGGAAGGACTATTTTATAAAATAGAGACTAGGATTTCTTAGCATATAAAAAGAAAGAGAGAAGGGGCTGGCAGCCAGCAGTAAAGAGGGAGAGCAAAAAGAGGCAGCAGTCAGCAGAGAATAAACACAAATTCTCTCCTCTACAAACCCAAAAATCATGCTCTTTTCAATCTTTAGAAGTAGTTGTTCCATAAATATGCAAGGCTAAGCTCTTTTCTTGGTTGCAAGGACACAAAAACCTTTGAATTTCAAGAACCGTGAGATTTATTCTTCCTTTTATTTTCAGTTTATGTTATGAATGAGTATGATTGTTTTCCTATGCATATTTCCTATGATTGTTGTTGATGATTGCTAGAGCGGACTCTAAGTTATTGTTGTGAACAATCTATTGCTAAGTTTAATATCAAAACCGGAGTTGTGATATATGAACTTGTGAAGCAACTAAGCTTGATAATTATGGCGGAACTACGTTATTGAACTTAGGGAGAACATTTGAACAAAGTGACACAAGCTGCGGACAGCTTGTATGTTAATCTTGATGAAATTATCTAGTTCTTAAAGCTACCATTAAATTGAATCATTAGTGCAGACACTTTGATGATTGTTTGTTGGTTAGGATTAGTTATACGGTGGATCCGTTAATTAATCAACGTTAAGAAAAGATAAAATTTCAGAACATAAACTGTAATTTTCGTTTCAAGGATCGGTTCTAATTTCCATAGGTGGATGTTTGCTTGCGACTAAGATTTGTTTTCTTGATAAGTTTCGGTTTTAATTGATTTTTTTTGCTAATTTAATTGCTGTCATAGTTTAGATAATCACAAACCAAATCCCCGCAATTACATAACTTACAACATAAAAATCTGACTTGAAACTTCCTTGTGGGATCGACCCATTGCTTGCTCTATACTATCTTGTGTGTTTTAAGTTAGGGTAATTAATTTATGCGAACACGACATCGCAACAGTTGCGATTCCATAGCAACACCAAGGAAAATGGCTTTCAGAAAATCAGGCAAAAATTTGAGCACTATCCAACTGTCGGATCTAAATTTAAGGCCATTCTGTCTCGTTACTCAAGTCTGGTGACAACACCTCCTCGTCACCGAGTTGGGATTCCATATCAACCCCAAGGAAAACAGCTTTAGGAAACTCGTGCAAAAATTTAAGTGCGATGCAATAGGCTGATTGAAAGTTATAGCCATTTTGACCCATTACTCAAGTTTGGCTGATCAGACCTCCACGTCACCGAGTACCGATTACATAGAAACCCCAATGGAAACAGCCTCTGGAAACTCGTGCAAAAATTTAAGGTCGATCCAACGGTCGGATCGAAAATTATGGCCATGTTGACCCTTTAGTTAAGTTTAGCCGACTAAACCTCCTCGTCACCGAGTTGGGATTCCATATCAACCCCAAGGAAAATGGCTTCAGGAAACTTGTGCAAAAATTTAAGCGCGATCCAACGATTGGATCAAAAGTAATGGCCAATTTTACCCCTTACTCAAGTCTGGCCGACGAGACCTCCTCGTCACCGAGGTGCAATTCCATAGCAACCACCAGGAAAAGGGCTTCCAGAAACTCGTGCAAAATTTTAAGCGCGATCCAACTGTCGAATCAAAAGTTATGGCCATTTTGACGAGTTATTCAAGTCTGTCCAACCAGACCTCTTCATCACCGTGTAGCGATTATATAGGAACCCTAAGGAAAACGGCCTCTGAAAACTCGTGCAAAAATTTGAGCGCAATCCAACGATCAGATCGGAAATTATGGCCATTTTGATCCGTTACTCAACTCTAGACGACCAGACCTCCTCGTCACCGAGTTTTGATTACATAGCAACCACAAGGAAAACTGCTACTGGAATATCGTGCAAAAAATTTAAGGACGATCCAACTGTCAGATAGAAATTATGGCCATTTTGAACTGTTATGTAAGTGTGGCCGACTAGACCTTCTCGTCGCCGAGTTGCATTTCCATTGCAACCCCAAGGAAAAGAGCCTCCAGAAACACGTGCAAAAATTTGAGCGCGATCCAACGGTCGAATCGAAAGTAATGATCATTTTGACCCGTTACTCAAGTCTGCCCCACCAGACCTCGTCGTCACTGAGTTGTGATTCGATAGCAACCCCAAGGAAAACAGCCTCTGGAAACTCGTGCAAAACTTTGAGCACGATCCAACAGTCAGATCGAAAGTTATGTCTATTTTGACCCGTTACTAAAGTGTGGCTGATCAGACCTCCTTGTCAAGGAGTAGCGATTCCATAGAACCTGTTGCGATGTCGTGGTCACACAAATTAATTACCCTAGCTTCAAACACAACACAAGATAGTATAGAGCAAGCAAGGGGTCGATCCCACGAGGAAGATTCAAGTCAGATTTTTATGCTAGATGATATGCAATTTGGCGAGGGGGTTTGGACGTTATCTAGGCTAAAGCAAAAGAAAACAGAAAACTATCAAACAAAATTTAATAAAATCAGAAAATTATCAAGAGAACAAACCTTGGTTACACACACACATCCACCTACAAAAAATCAGAACTGATCATGGAAACGAAACATCAATTTATATTCTGAATATTTATCTCTTCTTAACATTGGTTAGTTAATGGATCCGCCGTATAACTATCCCTAACCATCAAACAACCACAGTGTCCGCACTAGTAATTTAATTCAATAACAGCCTTAAGAACTAGATAAGTTGATTAATCAAGAAAACATAATTGTCCGCAGTCTAAGTTGGATTTGATTGAATGTTCCCCCTAAGATTAATAATGTAGATCCACCATAATTATTAAACTCAGTTGCTTCATAAGTTCATATACCACAACTCCAATTTTGATATCAAACTTAGTAATAGATTGTCTACAATAATAACTTAGAGTCCGCTATAGCAATTAAAATAAATAATCATAGGAAAAATAAGCATAGGAAAACAAACATATTTATCATATAAACTGAAAAGAAAAGGTAAAATAAATCTCACAGTTCTTGAAATCCAAAGGTTTCCATGTCCTTGTAACCAAGAAAAAGTGTTTAGCCTTGCATGTTTGTTGAACAACTAATCAAAAAGAAGGAAGAATGCATAATTTCGAGTTTTTTAGAGGAGGGGGCGTTTTTCTCCTCTTGGCTGGCTGCCCCCCTTCTCTTCTCTCATTCTTTTTATATCCTAGGAAACCTAGTCTCTGTTTTACAAAATAGTCCACCTTTAAGTAGACTATTTACATTTAAGTACTTCAATAACTATTTTCCTAAAAAAAGAGAAATAGCCTTGCATGAAATCTTCAAGCTTTGACTTAGAGGAGCTAAATTGCTGAAATAAAAAATTGGATATCGGTTTAGATGCTTCGGAACGTAATTTGGACTCGTTTCTTCACGAAACCTGTTTGCTGACAGAATTTAGTTGTCATCTTTGAAAACTCATATCTCCCTCATATGCCATCGTTTTTTACTGAAATTTGGAGCATTTATAGCAATTTGAGTCAGGAATCCAACAAAATTTAGTTTGATATAAATTGGACTTCTTTAGTTCCAGATATTCAAGTCGGAATGGCCGAAGGTCAACACTAGCAGATTGCGAGATTTGACTTTAAAGGCTGCGATTTCCATGCTCTTCCTTATTTTATTTTCTTGCCTTGGATGTCCAGAAAGGTATGGATGTTAGCTTTTTAATTCCACTGGAATCACTTCATTTCAACCTCTAGAGCTCACGCACTGCACAAAACATCGACTGAAGGTCAAATCTGCCAATTATCTCCAATTTACTCCTTTTTGCATCTTTCATCCAAAAGTGCCTTCAAAACATAAAACAAAGAATATCAAGGCATTTTATATATAACATAGGCAAAACACTAGTTAAATGTGGGTGAAACTATCGAATAATATAGTTGCATTAAATACCCCCACACTTAGCTCTTGCTCGTCCTCGAGAAAGGATAGGTAAAATCAAATTGAAGTTAAATTAAATTAAATCACTATGAGTAATCTTCTAATCTTCCATCAATATCCAAGAATATATGCATTATAAACAAGAACACAATTAAGAAGGATAAAGAGTATAAATTTTCATGAATTTATTTACATGCAAACTTCAAAACTCAATTAATCGTCGGGATTTAAATAAAATCTATACCATGCCAAAGTGATAGGTCATCTCATTGATATGCACTCCGACACTCACGTGTTTAAGGCTTATGTGTTTAAATCTCTCAAATTCAATCAATGAATATGTTCTACCACAAGCTTCCTCTTCAATCTCATCTCCATTACTAACATGTTATAAACAATGCATGAATCAAAAATTCTTATTTTCTGGTTGTAATTGGGCTAAGGTTAAGGTGGGGTAAAAGAGAGTAAAAGAAAAGGTTCAAACCAGAGAAAGTAGAGCATTCTGAAAAATGATATTTCAAACAAGATATTCCATCAAAGCACATAAATTTTCCATCTTTAATCACCAATGCTTAACTTCTTTTGATTTCAAGCTTTTTCAACATAAAATCTTAAGAACATAAAGGAACAATTTTTTATTTTTTTTCCTTTTCTTATTCTTGTTTTTTTACCTTTGGCAACTTTGCTCATCTTTTCATCAAGCATCATTTCTTCTTTCTTTTCATATAATTTCCAACCATAATTCCATGAGATATCATAAGTATATGCTCTCCTAATCCTTGGCCAGGGGAAAAGGAAAACATAAAAAAAGTTAAGGTTTATACCATAAAACAAAGAAAAGATAAACAAGCTCAAAAGGGGCTCACTCAGGATAATATGCTTTAGGTTGGCTTTTTGGCTCAAGTGGTTAAAATTCCTAATGCCTTTATCATCTTCACGTATATATGTAATGTGAATGTAATCTCAATAAGATATGAAGCAAGTTTTAGAGATACATATCATTGAAAGAAGGCACAATCAAAGAATATAATGTTGAAGGCTCAAAAGATTGCATTGATATAACACTATAAAGTCAACATGACATATTTTCAAAGTCAATCCCTAAACCAATTAAATCTTAAAACTTGCATGCACACTCCTTCATTCGATTTATATCTTCATCTATCTCAATTAATTCTCATATATAATACTCACATTCTCATAAACCAATAGGAGTTCAAAAGATCAAACATAGAAATTTTTTATTTTTTTTAGAACAACAAAGAAAATCAAAATAAGAAAACCAACATTCTCCTAATACCCCCACACTTAAAACACGACATTGTCCTCAATGTTGAAATAAAAGAAAAGGAATATAGGAGAATGAAAAAAATAAAGTAAAATGCAAAAAATAAAAGATAAGGGAAAAAGAAAGCAAATCTGTTTTTTATTTGTGCTGGGTTGCCTCCCAGTAAGCACTTTTGCTTTTTGTCATTGGCTCAACATGTTGCATGCTCATTCTTCATAGATTGGTTCAGCTAACTCTGTAGAAGTGGTGAGTTTTGTCGTCCAACCTTCATAGAAAGGTTTCAAGCGATGCTCATTGACCTTAAGTACTTTGTTGGTTTATAAACTTGTAATTTCAACTACACCATAAGAAAAAACATTAGAAACAACAAAGGGTCCAATCCAACGAGAGCGCAACTTTCCAGGAAAAAGTTTCAAACGCGAATGATAAAGAAGGACTTTGTCTCGATTATAAAACTCTTTTCTTGTAATCATTCGGTCATGGAGACTCTTAGTCTTTTCTTTGTAAATCCCTGCATTCTTATAAGAATCATTTTGCATTTCTTCCAATGTAATTCCAATCTTTTTAGGCACTAAAAGGATAGGCGCCACTAATTCACTGTCCATGATGGGGTGAATAACTCTTGCATCATGGGGAACATTTTGCAAAGCTTGCAAAGCCAATGCTGATTCATGCACGTTTTGAGGAACACATATATGCCTCGCCATCTCTTCTATCTTGGTAAAATCATAGTCATAGCTCAAAGCTACGCTTAATCCAACCTCAGTATCAAAATCACAAACTTGCTGCACACACTTATCAACTTGGTCATAACATGTGATAGAATAAACATTGCTATACGATATGTCATTGCATCATGAAAATTAAATTCAATTTTTTCATCTCCTACCTCTATAGACAAAGTATCCTTACCACAATCAATTTTTGTATTTGTAGTTTTCAAGAATGGTCTCCCAAACAATATAGGAGTACTATTTGATGAATCACAAGAATCATGTTCCATATCAAGAATATAAAAGTCGCATGGAATGACCAAATTATCAATCTTGACTAGGACATGTTCTATCACACCAAGTGGGTAAACAAAACTATGATCCGCAAGTTGTATTACAATGCTAATTTTATTTAAAGGCTCAAGACTAAGAGAATCATAAACATGTTTAGGCATAACCCTAATGGATGCACCTAAATCGCACGAGGCCCTTTTAAAACTAGCATTACCAATAACACATGGGATAGTAAACGCACATGGGTCTATTTGCTTCAAAGGCATATTCTTTTGAACAATAGCAGATACAACTTCACCCATACTTACCATTTCATGACCTTTTAGTTTGAAAGCTCTCTTGGTAGTACACAACTCCTTCAAGAATTTGGCATATTTAGGAATTTGGTTGATAGCATCAAGTAAAGGAATGTTGAGTTCTACTTTCTTTAAAACCTCTAAAACCTCTTTTTCTTTGTCCTTTTTCTTTGACCTAGAAGAACTCACAGGAAAGGGTGGAATTGTTTTCAAACTAGAATTCATTGAGTGATGAGTTACCTTTGGAGTGTTGGTCGATGTTTCAATTTGTAGAGGAGGAGGATTTTCCTTCTTTGTACTTAATTCGGTTTCTATCTCTTCTTCTTCCTTCATCTCAATTTGTTTCAACTTTTTCTCTTCAAGTTCTTTCCCACTTCGCAGCATGATCACACTAACATTCTCTATTGGATTCAATGCTTGGCAGGGCAATTTTCCATTCATTTGTGCTTCCAATTTCCCCACACTTGAAGCTACTTGCCCCATTTGCTTCTCCAAGTTATGAATACTTCACCTTGTTTCCTGTTGAAAAGACAACATTTTGTTGTAATGTCATAGTGTTATTAGAAGCCAAAGTTTTCATCATCTCACGAAGATCATCACTGGATGACGACCCCATAACATTGAAGTTTGTGAATGGAGGGGGTTGTCTTGCTTGATAATTCTGTTGGGGTTGGAACTATCGGCCTTGATTGCCTTGTTGGGGTGGGTTCCCATAACATAAGTTTGGATGATCTCTCCATTCGGGATTGTACGTGTTGGAAAAGGGATCATATTTACACTGGGACTGTCCGTTGAATCCTCCATCAACTGCATGAACCTGTTCAATGTAATCTTCTTGCATTGTTGAGCACATATCAGAGGTATGTCCTTGTAAGGAACATATGCTACAACTTTCACCTACTGTACATTTCCACAAGCCAAAGAACGCACAAGAGAAGTAAGATCATTAAGTTTATTTTCAAGGTTAGAAATACTTACCTCATTTACTCGTTTGTTTGCGAAGTCTCCACGCGTGCCAAAAATTTAAGCGCGATCCAATGGTCTAATCTAAAGTTATGGTCATTTTGATCCATTACTCACGTCTGGCTAACCAAATCTTCACGTTGCCGGGTAGCGATTACATAGAAACCGCATGGAAAACGGCCTTCGAAAACTCGTGCAAAAGTTTAAAGGCGATCTAACGGTCGAATTGCAAGTCACGATCATTTTGACCTGTTACTCAAGTCTGGCCAACCAGACCTCCTTGTCACCGTGTTGTGATTCCATAGCAACCCCAAGGAAAATGGCTTACGGAAAATCAAGCAAAAATTTAAACGCGATCCAACGGTCGGATCAAAAGTTATAGCAATTTTGACCCGTCACTCAAGTCTGGCTGACCATACCTCCACATTGCCGAGTAGCGATTACACAGAAACCATATGAAAACAACCTTCGGAAACTCGTGTAAAAATTTATGGGCGATCCATTGGTCTGATCGAAAGTGATTGCCATTTTGACCCGTCACTCAAGTCTGGCCAAGGAGACCTCTTCGTCGTCGAGTAGCGATTCCATAGCAACAGTAAGGAAATCGGCCTCCGAAAACACGTGTAAAAATTTGAGCACGATCCAACGATGGGATCAAAACTTAAAGCTATTTTAACTCCTTACTCAAGTCTAGGCGACCAGACCTCCTCGTCATCGAGTTGGGATTCCATATCAACCAAAAGGAAAACAGCTTAAGGAAACTCGTGCAAAAAATTTAAGCGCGATCCAATGGTCTGCTCGAAAGTTATGGCCATTTTGATCCGTGACTCAAGCATGGCTGACAATACCTCCACGTCGCTGAGTAGCGATTACATAGAAACCCTATGAAAACGGCCTACGAAAACTCGTGCAAAAATTTAAGGGCGATCCAACGGTTGAATCGAAAGTCATGGCCATTTTGACTCGTTACTCAAGTCTGGCCGACCAGACCTCCTCGTCAACATGTTGTGATTCCATAGTAACCCCAAGGAAAATGGTTCCCGGAAAATCAGGTAAAAATTTAAACGCGATCCAACGGTCGGATCGAAAGTTATAGCCATTTTGACTCGTCACTCAATTTGGCCGACGAGACCTCCTCATCATCGAGTAGGGATTCCATAACAACCCTAAGGAAAACAGCCTATGAAAACTCGTGCAAAAATTTGAGCGCGATCCATTGGTCTGATCGAAAGTGATTGCTATTTTGACAGTTACTCAAGTCTAGCCGACGAGACCTCCTCATCGTCGAGTAGCGATTCCATAGCAACACTAAGGAAATCGGCCTCCGGAAACGCGTGCAAACATTTGAGCGCGATCCAACGGTCGTATCAAAACTTAAGGCTATTTGAACCCTTTACTCAAGTTTGGGCGACCAGACCTCCTCGTCACCGAGTTGGGATTCCATATTTACCTAAAGGTTAGCTTAAGGAAACTCGTGCAAAAAATTTAAGTGCAATCCAATGGTCTGCTCGAAAGTTATGGCCATTTTAACTTGTTACAAAAGTCTGGCTGACCATTCCTCCACATCGCCAAGTAGCGATTACATAGAAACCATATGAAAACAACCTCCAGAAACTCGTGCAAAAATTTGAGGGCGATCCATTGGTCTGATCGAAAGTGATTGCCATTTTGACCCATCACTCAAGTCTGGCCGAGGAGACCTCCTCGTCGTCGAGTAGCGATTCCATAGTAACAATAAGGAAATCGGCCTCCGGAAACGCGTGTAAAAATTTGAGCACGATCCAATGGTCGGATCAGAACTTAAGGCTATTTTAACCCCTTACTCAAGTCTGGGCAACCAGACCTCCTTGTCACTGAGTTGGGATTCCATATCAACCCAAAGGAAAATAGCTTAAGGAAACTCGTGCAAAAAATTTAAGCGCGATCCAATGGTCTGCTCGAATGTTATGGCCATTTTGATCCGTGACTTAAACATGGCTGACCATACCTCCACGTCGCCTAGTAGCGATTACTTAGAAACCCTATGAAAACGGCATCTGAAAACTCGTGCAAAAATTTAAGGGCGATCTAACGGTCGAATCGAAAGTCATAGCCATTTTAACTCGTTACTTAAGTCTGGCCAACCAGACCTCCTTGTCACGGCGTTGTGATTCCATAGCAACCCAAAGGAAAATGGTTTTCGGAAAATCATGCAAAAATTTAAACGCGATCCAACGGTCGGATCGAAAGTTCTTGCCATTTTGACCCGTCACTCAAGTCTTGCCGACAAGACCTCCTCGTCATCGAGTAGGGATTCCATATCAACACTAAGGAAAACGGCCTACGGAAACTCGTGCAAAAAATTGAGTGTGATCCATTGATCTGATCGAAAGTGATTGCCATTTTGACCCGTCACTCAAGTCTGGCCGACGAGACCTCCTCGTTGTCGAGTAACGATTCCATAGCAACACTAAGGAAATCGGCCTCCGGAAACGCCTGTAAAAATTTGAGCGCGATCCAACGGTCGTATCAAAACTTAAGGCTATTTTAACCCCTTACTCAAGTCTGGGCGACCAGACCTCCTCATCACCGAGTTGGGATTCCATATTTACCTAAAGGAAAACAGCTTAAGGAAACTCGTGCAAAAAATTTAAACGCGATCCAATGGTCTGCTCAAAAATTATAGCCATTTTAACCCGTTACAAAAGTCTAGCTGACCATACCTCCACATCGCCGAGTAGCGATTACATAGAAACCATATGAAAACAACCTCCGGAAACTCATGCAAAAATTTAAGTGCGATCCAACGGTCAAATCGAAAGTCATGGCCATTTTGACCCGTTAGTCACATTTGGCCGACCAGACCTCCTCATCACCGTGTTGTGATTCCATAGCAACCCAAAGGAAAATGGCTTCCAGAAAATCATGCGAAAATTTAAACGCGATCCAACGGTCGGATCAAAAGTTATGTTATTTTAACCCCTTACTCAAGTCTGGGCGACTATACCTCTTCGTCACCGAGTTAGGATTCCATATCAACCCTAAGGTAAACGGCCTCCGGAAACTCGTGCAAAAATTTGAACGCGATCCATTGGTCTGATCGAAAATGATTGCCATTTTGACCCGTTACTCAAGTCTGGCTGACCATACCTCCACGCCACCGAGTAGCGATTACATAGAAACCCCATGAAAACAACCTCTGGAAACTCGTGCAAAAATTTAAGGGCGATCCAACGGTTGAATCGAAAGTCATGGCCAATTTGACCCGTTACTCAAGTCTGGCCGAGCAGACCTCCTCGTCACCGTGTTGCGATTCCATTGCAACCCTAAGGAAAATGGCTACCAGAACATCGGGCAAAAATTTAAATGCAATCCAACTGTCGGATTGAAAGTTCTTGCCATTTTGACCCGTCACTCAAGTCTGGCCGACGAGACGTCCTTGTCATCGAATTGGGATTCTATATCAACATTAAGGAAAACAGCCTCTAGAAACTCGTGCAAAAATTTGACCTCGATCCATTAGTCTGATCAAAAGTTATGGCCATTATGACCTGTTACTCAAGTCTGGTCAACCAGACCTCCTCGTCGACGAGTAGCGATTCCATAGCAACACTGAGGAAATTGGCCTCCATAAACGCGTGTAAAAATTTGAGCGTCATCCAACGGCCGGATCAAAACTTAAGGCTATTTTAACCCCTTACTCAAGTCTGGGCGACCAGACCTCCTCGTCACCAAGTTGGGATTCCATATTAACCCAAAGGAAAACAGTTTAAGGAAACTCATGCAAAATATTTAAGCGCGATCCAATGATCTGCTCGAAAGTTATGGCCATTTTGACTCATTACTCATTTCTGGTTGACCATACCTCCACGTCACCGAGTAGCAATTTCATTGAAACCCCATGAAAACAACCTCCGGAAACTCATGCAAAAATTTAAGGGAGATCTAACGATCGAATCGAAAGTCATGGCCATTTTGACCCGTTAGTCACTTCTGGCCGACCAGACCTCCTCGTCACCCCAAGGAAAATGGCTTTCGGAAAATTAGGCATGAATTTAAATGCGATCCAATGGTCGGATCAAAAGTTCTTGCCATTTTGACCCGTCACTCAAGTCTGGACGACGAGACCTCCTCGTCATCGAGTTGGGATTCCATATCAACCTTAAGGAAAACGGCCTCCAGAAACTCGTGCAAAAATTTGAGCTCGATCCATTGGTCTAATCGAAAGTTATGGTCATTTTGACCCGTTACTCAAGTCTGGCCGACGAGACCTTGTCGTCGACGAGTAGCGATTGCGTAGCAACCTAAAGGCAATCGGCCTCCAAAAACGCATGCAAAAATTTAAGCGCGATCTAACGGTCGGATCAAAACTTAAGACTATTTTAAACCCTTACTCAAGTCTGGGCAACCAGACCTCCTCGTCACCGAGTTGGGATTCCATATCAACCTAAAACGGCTTAAGGAAACTCGTGCAAAAAATTTAAACGCGATCCAATGGTCTGCTCGAAAGTTATTGCCATTTTGATCCGTTACTCAAGTATGGCCGACCATATCTCAAGTCACCGAGTAACGATTACATAGAAACTTCATAAAAACAGCCTCCGAAAACTCGTGTAAAAATTTGAGGGCAATCCAACAATCGAATCGAAAGTCATGGCCATTTTTATCTGTTACTCAAGTCTGGCCGACCAGACCTCCTCGGCGCCGTGTTGCGGTTCTAGAGCAACCCCCAGGAAAATGGCTTACAGAAAATCTTGCAAAAATTTGAGCGCGATCCAACTGTCGTATCAAAAGTTATGGCTATTTTAACCCTTTACTCAAGTCTGGGCGACCAGACCTCCTTGTTGCCAAGTTGGGATTCCATATCAACCCCAAGGAAAACTGCTGAAGGAAACTCATGCAAATATTTAAGCGCGATCCAATGGTATGATCTAAAGTTATGGCATTTTGATCCGTTACTCAAGTATGGCTGACCATACCCCCACGTGCATTTTGATCCGAGTAGCGACTACATAGAAACCCAATGGAAAACGGCCTCCTGAAACTCGTGCAAAAATTTATGGGCGATCCAACGATCGAATCAAAGTCACGACCATTTTGACTCATTACTCATGTCTGGACGACCAGACCTCCTCATCACCGTGTTTCGATTCCATAGCAACCCCAAGGAAAATGGCTTCCGGAAAATCAAAAACTTAAACGCGATCTAACGATCGGATCGAAAGTTCTTGCCATTTTGACCTCCTCGTCATCGAGTTGGGATTCCATATCAACCCTAAGGAAATCAGCCTATGGAAATGCGTGTAAAAATTTGAGCGCGATCCAACACTCGGATCAAAACTTAAGGCTATTTTAACCCCTTACGTAAGTCTGGGCGACCAGACCTCATCGTCATCGAGTTGGGATTCCATATCAACCCCAAGGAAAACAGTTTAAGGAAATTCATGCAAAACATTTAAGCGTTATTCAATTTCTGATCGAAAGTTTTGACCATTTTGACTCGTTACTCAAGTCTAGAGGACAAGACCTCTACGTCACCGAGTAGCGATTATATAGAAACCCCAAGGAAAATGACCTCCGGAAACTCATGCAAAAATTTGAGGGCGATCCAACGGCCAAATCAAAAGTTATAGCCATTTTGACACATTACGCAAGTCTAGCTGACCAGACCTCCTCGTCTATGAGTATTGATTCCATATCAACCCTAAGGAAAAGAGCTTCAGGAAACTAGTGCAAAAGTTTTGGCCATTTTGACTCGTTACTCACGTCTAGCTGACCAGATCTCCACATCGTCGAGTAGCGATTACATAGAAACCCCATGAAAAATGGCCTCCGGAAACTCGTGCAAAAATTTAAGGGCGATCCATTTGTCTAATCGAAAGTTATGACCATTTTGACTTGTTACTCAAGTCTAGCCGACGAGACCTCCTCGTCGTCGAGTAGTGATTCAATAGCACCCCTAAAGAAATTGGTCTCTGAAAATACGTGCAAAAATTTAAGCGCGATCCAATGGTCGGATCAAAACTTAAGGCTATTTTTAATTCTAGTGCCTTGACTTTTCTAGCTAAATATGCAAACTTGGCTTGAAGGTTATGATCTTTCCTAAGGTTGTACGTACCTCCACTAGTTGTATGAGGTTGAGTTTTACTTGGTGCCTCATAAGTGTCTGTAGTATTCCAATTTTGTGTATTTTGAGCTAGCAAGTCTAGGTACTACATTGCTTCATTAGGGTCTTTATCTTCAAAATTTTCATTGCACATCAATTCAACCATCCGCCTATCTCTAGGTGTTAACCCTTCATAAAAATATGGAACCAATCTCCATATTTCAAAACCTTGATGAGGGCAAGTATTAAGCAAGTCTCGATACCTATCCCAACATTGGTAAAATGTTTCTCCTGGTTTTTGAGTGAAAGTGATGATTTGTCTTTTAAAAGAGTTTGTTCTATGAGGCGGAAAAAATTTCTTTAAAAATTGTTTTTGCATTTCATCCCAAACACAAATGGGCGACAAGACCTCCTTGTCATCGAGTTGCGATTCCATATCAACCCCAAGGAAAACAGCTTCAGGAAACTCTTGCAAAATTTAAGCATAATCAAATGGTTTGATCTGAAGTTATGGCCATTTTGACCCGTTACTCAAGTTTGGCTGACTAGACCTCCATATTGCCGAGTAGTGATTACATAGAAACCCCATGAAAACAGCCTTCGGAAACACATGCAAAAATTTAAGGGCAATCCAACGGTCAAATCGAAAGTTACGGCCATTTTAACCAGTTACTCAAGTTTGGCCGACAAGACCTCCTCGTCATCGAGTTGCGATTCCATAGCAGCCCCAAGAAAAATGGCTTCAGAAAAATCAGGCAAAAATTTAAGCCCAATCCAACAGTCGGATCGAAAGTGCTTGCCATTTTAACTTGTCACTCAAGTCTGGCCAATGACACCTCCTCATCATCGAGTTGGGATTCCATATCAACCTTAAGGAAAATGACTTTTAGAAACTCGTGCAAAAATTTGAGCGCCATCCATTAGTCTGATCGAAAGTTATGGCCACTTTGACCCGTTACTCAAACTTTAAGGAAAATAGCCTCTAGGAACTCGTGCAAAAATTTGATCGCCATCCATTGGTCTGATCGAAAGTTATGGCCATTTTGACCCGTTACTCAAGTCTTGTCGATGAGACTACTCGTCACCAAGTTACGATTCCATAGCAACCCTAAGAAAAAATTTAAGCGCGATCCAACGGTCGGATAAAAAATTATTGTTATTTTAATCCCTTACTCAAGTCTGGGCGACCAAACCTCCTCGTCACTGAGTTGGGATTCCATATCAACCCCAAGGAAAACAACTTCAAGAAACTCGTGCAAAAATATAAACGCGATCCAATGGTCCGATTTAAAGTTATGGCCATTTTGATCCGTTACTCAAGTCAGGCTGACCATACCTCCAAGTCTTTGAGTAGCGATTACATAGAAACCCCATGAAAATGGAATCCCAAATTGTGCAAATATTTAAGGGCGATCTAACAGTTGCATCGAAAGTTATGGCCATTTTGACCTGTTACTTAAGTCTGGCGACCACACCTCCTCGACACTGAGTTGCGATTCCATAGCAAGTCCAAGGAAAATGGCTTCAGGAAAATCGAGCAAAAATTTAAGCGCGATCCAACGATCGGACGAAAATTGCCATTTTCACCCGTCACTCAAGTCTGGCCGATGAGACCTCCTCGTCATGGAGTTGGGATTCCATATCAACCGTAAGGAAAACAGCCTCCGAAAACGAGTGCAAAAATTTGATCGCGATCCGACGGTCGGATTAAAAGTTATGGTCGTTTTGACCTGATACTCAAGTCTGGCTGACAAGACCTCCTTATCGCCGAGTAGCTATTCCATAGCAACCCTATCGAAATCAGTCTCCAAAAACACGTGCAAAAATTTGAGAGTGATCCAATGGTCGGATCAAATGTTATGGCTATTTTAACCCCTCACTCAAGTCTGGGCCACCAGACCTCCTCGTTACCAAGTTGGGATTCAACATCAACCCCAAGGAAAATAGCTTCAGGAAACTCGTGCAAAAAATTTAAGCGCGATACAATGATCTGATCGAAAATTATGGCCATTTTGACACGTTACTCAAGTCTGGCGGACCAGACCTCCACATCACTGAGTAGCGATTACATAGAAACCTCAAGGAAAACGGCCTCCGAAAACTCGTACGAAACTTTGAGGGTGATCCAACGGTCAGATCGAAAGTTATGGCCTTTTTGACTTGTTACTCAAGTCTGGCCGACCAGACCTCCTCGTCACCGAGTTGCGATTCCTTAGCAACCCCAAGGAAAATGGCTTTCAAAAACTTGCACAAAAATTTAAGTGTGATCCAACGGTTAGATCAAAGGTTTTGGCTATTTTAACTCGTTACTCAAGTCTGGCCGACCAGACCTCCTCGTCACTGAGTTGTGATTCAGATAGCGACCCCAAGGACAACAGCTTCAGGGAACTCGTGAAAAAATTTGAGCGCGATCCAACGGTCGGATCTAAATCTATCCCAATTTGTGTCGTTACTCTATTTTAGCCAACAAGACCTCCTCGTCATTGAGTTTTGATTCCATAGCAACCCCAAGGAAATTGGCTTCAAGAAACTCGTGCAAAAATTTGAGTGCGATCCAACCGTCAGATCAAAAGTTATAGCCATTTTGACCCGTTACTCAAGTCTGGCTGACTAACCTCCTTGTCACCGAGTTGCGATTCTATAGCAACCCCAAGGAAAACATCCTCTGAAAACTCGTGAAATAATTTGAGCGCGATACAACGGTCGGATCAAAAGTTATTGCCATTTTGACTCGTTACTAAAGTCTGGCCAACCAGACCTCCACATCACTGAGTTGTGATTCCATATCAACCCCAAGAAAAACAGCTTCTAATGGTCTGATCGAAAGTTATGGTCATTTGACCCGTTACTCAAGTTTGGCTGACTAAACCTCCACGTCACCGAGTAGCGATTACGTAGAAGCCCAGGGAAAACGACCTCCGAAAACGCATGCAAAAATTTGAGCACGATCCAATGGTCAGATCAAAAGTTATGGCCATTTTAACCCCTTATTCAAGTCTGGGCGACCAGACCTCCTCGTGACTGAGTTGGGATTCCATATCAACCCCTAGAAAAAAAGCTTTAGGAAACTCGTGCAAAAATTTAAGCGCGATCCAAGGGTTTGATCGAAAGTTATGGCCATTTTGAGTCGTTACTCACGTCTGGCTGACCAGATCTCCACGACGTCGAGTAGAGATTACATAGAAACCACAAGGAAAACGGCCTCTGAAAACTCGTGCAAATATTTGAGGGTGATTCAACGATTGGATCGAAAGTTATACCCATTTTGACTTGTTACGTAGGTCTCGTGGACCACACCTCCTCGTCAATGAGTAGCGATTCCCTCGCAACCTAAGGGAAAAGGCCCTCCCGAAATGCGTGCAAAATTTTAAAAGCGATCTAACGGTCGGATCGAAAGTTATGCCAATTTTAACCTGTTAGTCAAGTCTGACTGACCAAACTTCCTCGTCACCGAGTTGCGATTCCATAACAACCCTAAGGAAAATGGCTTCAGGAAACTCGTGTAAAAATTTAAGAGCGATCCAATGGTCTGATCGAAAGTTATGCCAATTTTGACCCGTTGCTCACTTCTGGCTAATCAAATCCACACGTTGCTGAGTAGTGATTACATAGAAACCCCAAGGAAAACGGCCTCCGGAACCCCGTGCAAAAATTTTAAGGGCGATTCAACGGTCGGATCGAAAGTTATGGCCATTTGAACCCCTTACTCAAGTTTGGGCGACCAGAACTCCTCGTCACTGAGTTGCGATTCCATAACAACCCCAAGGAAAACTCGTGCAAAAATTTAAGCACGATCCAATGATCTGATCAAAAGTTTTGGCCATTTTGACCTGTTACTCACGTCTGGTTGACCAGATCTCCAATCACCGAGTAGCGATTACATAGAAACCTCAAGGAAAATGACCTCCGGAAACACTTGCAAAAATTTCCAGGGCGATCCAATGATCGAATCGAAAGTTATGGCCATTTTGACCCGTTACGCAAGTTTGGCGGACCAGACCTCCTCGTCATTGAGTAGCGATTCCATAGCAACCCAAAGGATTACGGCCTCTAGAAACTGGTGCAAAAATTTGAACGCGATCCAACAGTCAAATTGCAAGTTATGGCCATTGTGATGCGTTACTGAAGTCTGGCCGACCAGACCTCATCGTCACCGAGTTACTATTGCATAGCAACCCCAAGGAAAATGGCTTCCAGAAACTCGTGCAAAAATTTAAGCGTGATCCAAAAGTCGGATTGAAAGTTATGACAGTTTTGACCCGTTACTAGAGTCTGGCCGACGAGACCTCTTTGTCGCCCAATTGGGATTCCATATCAACCCCAAGGAAAAAATGTTCAGAAATTCAGGCAAACATTTTGAGCCGTTACTCAAGTCTGGCTGACCAGACCTCCTTGACACCGAGTAGCGATTACATACAAACCGCAAGGAAAACGGCCTCCGGAAACTCATGCAAAAATTTTGAGAGAGATCCAATGGTCGGATCAAAGGTTATAGCTATTTTAACCCCTTACTCAAGTCTGGGCGACCAGACATCCTCCAAACTGAGTTAGGATTCCATACCAACCCCAAGGAAAAAAGCTTCAGAAAACCCGTGCAAAAATTTAAGCGTGATCCAATGGTCTGATTGAAATTTATGGCTATTTTAACCCCTTACTTAAGTCTGGGCGACCAGACCTCCTCATCACCGAGTTAGGATTCCATACCAACCCCAAGGAAAAAAGCTTCAGGAAACTCGTGCACATATTTAAGCGTGATCCAATGGTCTGATCGAAAGTTATGGCCATTGTAACCCATTACTCAAGTCTGGCCGATGAGACCTCCTCGTCGCCAAGTAGCGATTCCATAGCAACCCTAAGAAAAGCAGCCTCCGGAAACGCGTGCAAAAATTTGAGCGCGATCCAACAGTCGGATCAAAAGTTATGGCTATTTTAACCCGTTACACAAGTCTGGGCGACTAAACCTCCTCGTTACCGAGTTGGGATTTCATATCAACCCCAAGGAAAACAGCCTGTAGAAACTCGTGCAAAAATTTAAGCACGATCCAATGGTCTAATCGAAAGTTATGGCCCTTTTGACCCGTCACTCAAGTCTGGCCGACGAGACCTCCTCTTCATCGACTAGGGATTCCATATCAACCCTAAAGAACATGGCCTCCGGAAACTCGAGCAAAACTTTGAGCGCGATCTATTGGTTTCATCGAAAGGATTGCCATTTTGACTCGTTACTCAACTCGAGCAAAATCGAGTTGGGATTCCATATCAACCCAAAGGAAAACAACTTAAGGAAACTGGTGCAAACAATTTAAGCGCGATAGAATGGTCTGCTCGAAAATTATGGCCATTTTAACCCGTTACAAAAGTCTGGCTGACCATACCTCCACATCGCTGAGTAGCGATTCCATAGAAACCATATGAAAACAACCTCCGAAAACTCATGCAAAAATTTGAGGGCAATCCAACGGTTGAATCAAAAGTCATGGCCATTTTGACCCGTGAGTCACGTCTAGCCGACCATACCTCTTCGTCACCGTGTTGCGATTCCATAGCAACCCCAAGGAAAATGGCTTCTGGAAAATCATGCAAAAATTTAAACGCGATCCAACAGTCGGATAAAAAATTATGGCTATTTTAACCCCTTACTCAAGTTTAGGCTACCAGACCTCCTCGTCCCCGAGTTAGGATTCCATATCAACCCTAAGGAAAATGGCCTCCGGAAACTCTCACAAAAATTTGAGTGCGATCTAATGGTTGGATCGAAAGTTATGGCTATTTTAACCCTAACAGCTTCAGGAAACTCGTGCAAACATTTAAGGGCGATCCAATGGTCGGATTGAAAGTTATGGCCATTTTGACCGGTTACTCAAGTCTGGCGGACCAGACCTCCACGTCGCTGAGTAGCGATTACATAGAAATCCCAAGGAAAACGGCATCTAGAAACTCGTTCAAATTTAAGCGCGATCCGATGGTAGGATTGAAAATTATGGCCATTTTGACCCGTTACTCAAGTCTGGCCAACGAGACCTCCTCGTCGCCGAGTAACGATTCCATAGCAACCCTAAGGAAAACGGTCTCCAGAAACGTGTGCAAAACTTTAAGCGCGATGTAATGGTATGATCGAAAGTTATGCCTATTTTAACCCCTTACTCAAGTCTGGGCGACCAGACCTTCTCGTCATTAAGCTAGGATTCCATATCAACCCCAAGGAAAAAAGCTTCAGGAAACTCGTGCAAATATTAAAGCACGATCCAATAGTCTGATCAAAAGTTACGGCCATTGTGACTCGTTACTCCAGTCTGGCAGACGAGACCTCATCGTCGTCGAGTAACGATTATATAGAAACCCCAAGGAAAACAGCCTCCGAAAACTCGTGCAAAAATTTGAGGGCTATCCAATGGTTGGATCGAAAGTGATGGCCATTTTGACCAGTTACGCATGTCAATGAGTAGCGATTCCCTAGCAATCCAAAGGAAACATCCTCCAGAAAATTGTTGAAAAATTTGAATGCGATCCAACGGTCGGATCGAAAGTTAAGGCCATTTTGACGCGTTACTCAAGTTTGGCCAACAAGACCTCCTCGTCACCGAGTAGCGACCTAAAGGAAAACTGCGTCTGGAAACTCGTGTAAAAATTTGAGCATGATCCAACGGTCAGATTGAAAGTTATAGCCATTTTGACCCATTGCTCAATTTTGGCCGACTAAACCTCCTCGTCACCAAGTAACGATTCGATAGCAACCCGTCGAAAAAATTTGAGCGCGATCAAAAGTGATCCAACGATCGGATCAAAAGTTATGGTCATTTTGACCCTTCGCTCAATTCTGGCCGACCAAACCTCCTTGTCACCGAGTAACAATTTGATAGCAACCCATGGAAAAATTGGAGGCGATCAAAAGGTCGGATCGAAAGTTGTGGCCATTTTGACCCGTTGCTCAATTCTGGCCGACCAGACCTCCTCGTCACCTAGTAATGATTTGATAGCAACCCAAAGAAAACAACCTAAAAAACTCGTGTAAACATTTGAGCGCGATCCAACGGTGGGATAAGAAATAATGGCAATTCTAACCTATTACTCAAGTCTGGCCGAATAGACTTCCTCATCACCGAGTAATAATTACATAGAAACCCCAAGGAAAACAGCCTCTGGAAACTCGTGTAAAAATTTGAGAGCAATCCAACGGTCGAATAAAAAAGCTATGGTCATTTTGAACCGTTACTAAACTCTGGCTGACCAGGCCTCCTCGTCACTGAGTTGCAATTCCATAGCTACCCCAAGGAAAACAGCCTCCGGAAACTTGTGCAAATATTTGAGCATGATCTAACGGTCGGATCGAAAGTTATGGCCATTTTGACCCGTTGCTCAATTTTGGGTGACCAAACCTCCTCGTCACCGAGTAACGATTCGATAACAACCATGGAAAAAATTTGAGCGTAATCAAAAGGTCGGATCAAAAGTGATCCAACTAGCGAATCGAAAGTTATGGCCATTTTGACCCATTGCTCAATTCTGGCCGACCATACCTCCTCGTCACCTAGTAAGGATTCGATAGCAACTCAAGGAAAATGACCTCCAGAAACTCATGCAAACATTTGAGCGCGATTCAACTGTGGGATAAAAAATAATGGCCATTTTAACTAATTACTCAAGTCTGGTCAAATAGACCTCCTCGTCACCTAGTAATGATTACATAGAAACCCAAAGGAAAACGACCTCTGGAAACTCGTGCAAAAATTTGAGAGCGATCCAACGGTTGAATAAAAAAGGTTCGACCATTTTGACCCGTTACTAAATTCTGGCCGACCAGACCTCCTTGTCACCGTGTTACGATTACTTAGCAACACCAAAAAAAAACAGCCTCTAGAAACTCGTTCAAATATTTGAGCACGATCTAACGGTGAGATTAAAAGTTATGGCCATTTTGACCAGTTACTGAAGTCTAGCCAACCACTCCTCCTCGTTACCGAGTAGCCATTACATATAAACCCCAAAGAAAACGCCTTCCAAAAACTCGTGTAAAAATTTGAGCGCAATGCAACGGTCTGATAAAAAGTTATGACCATTTTAACCCATTACTCAAGTCTGGTCGAACAGACCTCCTTGTCGCTGAGTTGCGATTCCATAGCAACCCCAAGGAAAATGGCCTCCGAAAACTCTTGTCAATATTTGAGCGTGATCCAACAATCGGATTGAAAGTTATGGCCATTTTGACCCGTTACTCAATTCTGCCCGACCAGACCTCCTCGTCACTGAGTAACGATTCGATAAAAACCCCAAGGAAAATGGCTTACGCAAACTCCTGCAAAAATTTATGCACGATCTACCGTTTGAATCAAAAGTTATGTGCGTTTTGACCCGTTACTCATTTCTGGCCAGCTATACCTCCTCGTCACGGAGTAGAGATTCCATAGCAACCCTAAGGAAAACAGCCTATGGAAACTCATGCAACAATTTGAGTGCGATCTAACGGTAGGATCAAAAGCTTAAAATGGCTTACGGAAACTTGTGTAAAAGGTTTAGCACGATCCAACGGTCGGATCGAAAGTTATGGCCGTTTTGACCCGTTGCTCAATTCTGGCCAACCAGACCTCCTCGTCACCTAGTAATGATTCGATAGCAACCCAATGAAAACGACCTCCAGAAACTCGTCCAAACATTTGAGTGCGATCCAACAGTGGGATAAAAAATAACGGCCATTTTAACCCTTTACTCAAGTCTGGCCGAACAGACCTTCTCGTTACCGAGTAACGATTACATAGAAACCCCAAGGAAAACAGCCTCTGGAAACTCGTGCAAAAATTTGAGAGCGATCCAACGGTCGAATAAAAAAGGTATGGCCATTTTGACTCATTACTAAACTCTGGCCGACTAGGCCTCCTCGTCACCGAGTTGCGATTCCATAGGTACCCCAAGGAAAATTGCCTCCGGAAACTTGTGCAAATATTTGAGCGTGATCTAACGGTCGGATCGAAAGTTATGGCCATTTTTGCCTGTTACTCAATTCTGATGGACCAGACCTCCTCGTCACCGAGTAACGATTCGATAGAAACCTCAAGGAAAATGACCTTTAGAAACTCGAGTAAAAATTTGAGCGCGATCCAACGGTTTGATAAAAAATTATGGCCGTTTTGACCCGTTACTGAAGTCTGGCCGACCACACCTCCTCATCACCGAGTAGCGAATACATAAAAACCCCAAGGAAAACGCCATCTAAAAACTCGTGTAAAAAGTTGAACGCGATCCAACAATCGAATAAAAAAGGTATGGCCATTTTGACCCATTACTAAACTCTGGCCGACCAGACCTCCTCGTCACTGTATTTTGATTACTTAGCAACCCAAAGGAAAACAGACTCTGAAAACTCGTTCAAAAATTTGAGCGCGATCCAATGGTGGGATTAAAAGTTATGGCCATTTTGACCCGTTACTGAAGTCTGGCCGACCACACCTCCTCGTCACCGAGTAGCGATTACATAAAAACCCCAAGGAAAATGCCCTGCAAAAATTCATTTAAAAATTTGAGCGCGATCCAATGGTCTGATAAAAAATTATGGCCATTTTAACCCATTACTCAAGTCTGGCCGACCAGACCTCCTCGTCACCGAGTAACGATTACATAGAAACCCCAAGGAAAACAACCTCTGGAAACTCGTGCATAAATTTGAGCGCGATCTAACGGTCGAATAAAAAAGGTATGCCCATTTTGACCCGTTGCTAAACTCTGGCCGACCACACCTCCTCGTCATTGTGTTGCGATTACTTAGCAACAACAAGGAAAACAGCATCCGGAAACTCGTTTCAAAATTTGAGCGCGATCCAACGATCAAATCAAAATCTATGGTCATTTTGGCTCATTAATCAAGTCTGGCCGACCAAACCTCCTCGTCTCTGAGTAGCGATTCTATTTTAACCCCATGGAAAATAGCCCACACAAACTCCTGCAAAAATTTATGCACGATCCGCCGGTTGAATCAAAAGTTATGTGCGTTTTGACCCGGTACTTAATTCTAGCCAACCATAACTCTTCGTCACGGAGTAGAGATTCCATAGAAACCCCAAGGAAAACAGCCTATGGAAACTCGTGCAACAATTTGAGTGTGATCTAATGGTAGGATCAAAAGCTTAAAATGGCTTCTGGAAAGTCGTGTAAAAATTTTAGCGCGATCCAACGGTCGGATCGAAAGTTATAGCCATTTTGACCAATTGCTCAATTCTGGCCGACCAGACCTCCTCGTCACCTAGTAACGATTCGATAGCAACCCAAGTAAAACAACCTCTAGAAACTTATGCAAAGATTTGAGCGCGATCCAACAGTGGGATAAAAAATAATGGCCATTTTAACCCTTTACTCAAGTCTGGCCGAATAGACCTCCTCGTCACCGAGTAACGATTACATAGAAACCCCAAGGAAAACAACATCCGGAAACTCGTGCAAAATGTTGAATGCGATCCAACAGTCGAATAAAAAAGATATGGCCCTTTGAACCATTACTAAACTCTGACCGACCAGATGTCCTCATCTTCGTGTTGCGATTATTTAGCAACCCAAAGGAAAACGGCCTCCACACCTCCTCGTCACCGAGTTACGATTCGATTGCTACCCAACGAAAACGATCTCCAGAAACTTGTGCAAACATTTGAGCGCGATCTAACGGTCGCATCAAAAGTTATTGCCATTTTGAGCTCTTAGTCATTTCTGGCCAACCAGATCTCCTCTTCACTGAGTAGCGTTTCCATAGCAACCCCAAGGAAAACGTCTTATCGAAACTCGTGCAAAAATTTAAGCGCGAGCCAACAGTCGGATCAAAAGATATGGCTATTTTGACCAGTAACTCAAGTCTGGCCGACCATACCTCCTCGTCACCAAGTACCGATTACATAAACACCCCAAGAAAACGACATCCAAAAACTCGAGCAAAAATTTGAGAGCCATCTAACGGTCGGATCGAATGTTATAGCCATTTTGACCCGTTACTCAAGTCTGGCCAAGCAGACCTCCTTGTCATCAAGTTGCAAATCCACGATAAATGGCCTACGGAAAATCATGAAAACATTGGAGCGCCATCCAACGATAGCATCAAAAGTTATTGTCATTTTGACCAGTTACTCAAATCTGCCTGACCATACCTCCTCGTCATTGAGTTGCAATTCCATAGCAACCCCAAGGAAAACAACCTATGGAAACTCGAGTAATAATTTGAGCGTGATCCAACGATACTTTCAAAAGCTTAAAACAGCCTACGGAAACTCTTGAAAAAAGTTCAGCGCGATCCAACAGTTGGATCAAAAGTTATGGCCATTTTGACCCATTACTCAAGTTTGGCCGACCATACCTCCTCATTACCGAGTCGCGATTACATAAAAACCCTAAAGAAAACGGCCTCCATAAAATCATGCAAAAATTTGAGCGCCATCCAACGGTCGAATCGAATGTTCTAGCCATTTTGACTCGTTACTCAAGTTTTGCCAACCAGTTCTCGTCATCACTAAGTAACGATTCGATAGCAACCCCAAGGAAAACGGCCTCCGGAAACTAATGCAGAAATTTGAGCGTGATCCAATGGTTAGATAAATAATTATAGTCATTTTAATCCATTACTCAAGTTTAGCTAACCAAACCTCCTTGTCACCGAGTAACGATTACATAAAACCCCCAAGGAAAACAGCCTCTGGAAACTTGTGCAGAAAATTGAGCGCGATCCAACGATTGAATAAAAAAGGTATGGCCATTTTAACCCGTTACTTAATTTTGGCCAACCAAACCACCTCGTCACCGAGTTACGATTCGATTGCAACCCAAGAAAAACGATCTCCAGAAACTCATGCAAACATTTTAGCGCGATCTAATGGTCGCATCAATAGTTATTGCCATTTTGACCCATTAATCAATTCTGGCCGACCAGATCTCCTCTTCACCGAGTAGCGTTTCCATAGCAACCCCAAGGAAAACGGCCTCTGAAAATTGATGCACAAATTTGAGCGCATTTCAACGTTCGGCTCAAAAGTTATGGCCATTTTGAGTCGTTACTCAAGTCTGGCCGACCAAACCTCCTCGTCAACAAGTTGCAATTCCAAAACAACCCCATGGAAAACAACCTCCGGAAATTTAAGCACGATCCAAAGATCGGATCAAAAGTTACGATCATTTTGACCCGATAATCATGTCTGGCCGCCTAGATCTCTTCATCATCGAGTTGCGAGTACATAGGAACCCAAAGGAAAATGGCCTTCAGAAACACGTGCAAAATTTGAGCGATATCAAACGATCGGATCGAAAGCTAGACCATTTTAACCTGTTCCTGAAGTCTGGCCGACCAAACATCCTAGTCGCCGAGTTGTGATTCCATAGCAAGCCCAAGGAAAACGGCATCCAAAAACTCGTGCCAATATTTGAGCGCGATCCCATGGTTGGATCGAAAGTTATGGCCATTTTGACCCTTACTCAATTCTAACCGACCAGACCTCTTCGTCACCGAGTAACGATTCCATAGAAACTCCAAGGAAAACAGCCTCCAGAAACTCATGTCAAAATTTGAGTGCGATCCAGCGATCTTATCGAAAGTTATGCCCATTTTAACCTATTACTCAAGTCTGGCCGACTAGACCTCTTCGTCACCGAGTATTGATTTCATAGCAACCCCAAGGAAAATGGCCTGTGGAAACTACTACAAACATTTGAGTGCGATCCAACGGTCGGATCGATAGTTATGGCCATTTTGATCCGTTACTCAATTCTGGCTAAGCAGACCTCCTCGTCACTGAGTAACGATTCGATAGCAACCCAAAGAAAACAGCCTTCAGAAACTCATGAAAACATTTAAGCACGATCCAACAGTCGGATACAAAATAATGGCCATTTTAACCCATTACTCAAGTCTAGTCGAATAGACCTTCTCGTCACCAAGTAACGATTTCATAGAAACCTCATGGAAAACGACCTCCGGAAACTCGTGCAAAAAATTAAGCGCGATCCAACGGTTGAATTACAAAGGTATGGCTATTTTGACCCATTTCTAAACTCTGGCTGACAAGACCTCCTCATCACCGTGTTGCGATTACTTAACAACCCCAAGGAAAATAGCCTACGGAAACTCGTTCAAATATTTGAGCGTGGTCCAACATGGGGATCAAAAGTTATGGCCATTTTGACTCGTTACTCAAATCTGGCCAACCAGACCTCCTCGTCATCGAGTAGCGATTACATAGAAACCCTAAGGAAAACGACCTCCAAAAACTCGTGCAAAATGTTAAACGCGATCCAACGGTCGAATAAAAAAGGTATGGCCATTTTGACCCGTTACTAAACTTTAGTCGACCAAACCTCCTCATCACCGTGTTGCGATTACTTAGCAACCCAAAGGAAAACGGCCTCCACACCTCTTCGTCACCGAGTTATGATTCGATTGTAACCCGAGGAAAACGATCTCTAGAAACTCGTGCAAACATTTGATCGCGATCTAAAGGTCGCATCAAAAGTTATTGCCATTTTGACCTGTTAGTCATTTCTGGTCGACCATACCTCCTCGTCACCAAGTAGCGATTAATTAAACACCCCAAGAAAACAACATCCAAAAACTCGTGCAAAAATTTGAGAGCCATCTAACATTCAGATCGAATGTTATAGCCATTTTGACCCATTGCTCATGTCTGGCCAAGCAGACCTCCTTGTCATCGAGTTGCAAATCCAAGGAAAACGGCTATGGAAAATCGTGAAAAAATTTGAGCGCCATCCAATAGTCGCATCAAAAGTTATTGCCATTTTGACCCGTTACTCAAGTCTTGCCAACCAGATCTCGTCATCACCAAGTAACGATTCGATAGCAACCCCAAGGAAAACAGCCTCTAGAAACTAGTGCAGAAATTTGAGCGCGATCCAATGATCGAATAACAAAGGTATGGCTATTTTGACCTGTTTCTAAACTCTGGCCGACAAGACCTCCTCATCACCATGTTACGATTACTTAGCAACCCCAAGGAAAACATCACCATTAAAATTGATTTGGACCAAGACTTACTTTTTCTTGTCATTTAAAATCTATGTACACCTTTTCATCTTTGAAAACAAATCCATCAATCATTTTCAACCAAGTTATTGTTAATTTAATTTCTCTTGAGTTTTTTTTGTTACCTAGCCGAATTTCCAGATCTAGCTCTCTATGGATATAACCTCGATCTTACCGAGTTAATTGCTACATCGCACACTCGTGCACTTGCGAATTAAAACAAGCCGATCATAAAAAGCGGTCAAGCAATTTTGGCGCCGTTGTCGGGGAGCTAGTAAGCAAAGGTAACAAATTTATATTTGATTATTGGAAAACAAAAAAAAATACATATAAATAAAAAATCAAATGGCTGGTTTTACCGCCTAAAAAAAAAAATTTCCTCAACTTTTCGGATATTGGACTG
>Ga0325414_1000347_pt1 | contig 35896 bp, 18 predicted proteins | sample PopdelMetagenome_8_FD_206183 | JGI IMG/M metagenome (GOLD analysis project Ga0325414, IMG submission 206183) | Populus deltoides microbial communities from Bellville, Georgia, United States - Leaf-PdKOR-R3 | ecosystem: Host-associated > Plants > Phyllosphere > Phylloplane/Leaf | place: USA... | reverse complement strand
TTTTTTTCCTTTCATTTATTCAACTTTCATTTATTCAATTTGTCATTCCCATAGTTATACCTAATTGGCAATCTTCTTTAATTTCCTTTTTCGGTCATTTATCTGCTGCTTATCTCTTAGTTTGAAACTGAAGGGTCCATAGCACCATTTTAGTAATGAGCTGAAATGGCAATTGAAAACCTCTGTCGGCAATTAAAGTACTAATGGAATGAAACATGTTGCTAAGTTGCTCGTAAGGGATTCGCGTTCCGTCGGCTACTTTCTTTTCCAACAAAATGTTTGATAGAATATTCACCCCAGAAAATTAGATTTTACCACCCATATTCTGGTAGAAAGTCCGTCAGCAACCTTAATTTTTAATAGACTATTCCATCGACGATGATTCCATCATAAATGCACCTTAATTTTCCACGGAGTATTCCATGGTTGATTTCATTGAAAGTTCTTAAACCTTCTATAACTTTTGTATGAAATAGGAGTGAACATTGCTGATGAAATCACCGATAAAAATATCCTTAATTACCGACAAACTATTCCATTATAGATTCCGTTAAAAATACACAAACATTCTGTAACTTTCTGATGAAATGTGTACATATATTGCCGATAAAATCAACAATGAAATAGTAACTTTGTCCGCGTTTCACACACTCTCTCTCTTTTTATATCGCTTAGCTATTATAATTCCAAATGCATTTTTGTTAAGTCTAAACTCACAACAACAATAATAATAATAAAAAAAAATTTAAAGTATTATAAACTAAATTTTATACATAATCAATAATTTTATTTAACTTAATTCCATACACATATTTTTTAAACAACAAATTAAAATTTATAGAAAGGTAGAGGGTGAGGAAAAGATCTTGAACTAGAAGCTCTAGGAGGGAAAGAAAATGTAAAGCCAAATACACACATACTTGCTTCCATTGTCTATTACTTTCTTGTTCGACTTCTGCTCTTAGTTCTACTGGTGTGTTGTCCTAGGCAACCAAAATAAAACCTAGACTCTTTAACAAAATATATAGTAGTGTGAGTAATGATCATTCTCAGAAGAGTATTTAACCTAATATTGTGCTATGTGAACAATGATTGGGGTAGGTTGAGTATAACAAAAATAGTCTAAAGAAAAATAACCAAGAAACAACTCATATTAAAACATCAAAATCAATCAAAAGAACAAACATTGGTCAAAGTCAACATCCATCATCAGGTCTTTTACAATTGATCATCGATGCATACATATTAATTCATACTTTGAATATTCATCATTAGAACTATTTTCCTATCTCTCTTAAGTTGTAGTTAATTAGAAAACAAACAATCTAATTAACTCTAACTACTAAACAACTTAAGACAAGCCCTAAATTTTAATCTAGTAGTAGCCTTAAAAATTAGAGAGATTGATGAAACTAAACAACACAAGCACAAGCAATTGCATTTAATTTAATAAAAAATTCTTCATAAGATTTACTAATTTTTGACATAGTAAATCATTAAATCTTAGTTACTTCATAGATTATAGAGATCAAACAATTATGAATATGATATCTAACCTAACAGTAGATTACAATGGATAATAAACTAGAGGCCTCATAATAATTAAATGAGACAATCATGATAAATAGGCATCGAAGAACATTCAACACTTAAAGCATAAAGTAAACAATAAAAACAAATTAGATCTCATAATTTTATTAATTTAGAGGCTTTCGTTTACTTTGACCAAGTCAAATTTAATTGCATAGTACCATCATCAAAATAATAAAGGAGATAAAGAAAATAGGGAAGAGGAAGAAAAAAGAGAAAGGGGAGACCAAATATGATCTTATCTCCCTTTTTCTCCTTTACATGTTTTTTCTCTCTTTAGAAGCCTACAAAATCTTTTAAAAATATATAATCTCCAATAATAATCATAAAACCTGAATATTTAATAAAATTATTAAATAATAAATAGAGTCGTAATATAATAAGGAAAGTGATATTTTCAACTGCAATTTATAAACCAAGTCTAGAAGCTTTCAAAAATAAATCACATCATATTTGCCCCGTTTGTTTGCTGGAAAGTAGTTTTCTTTTAGAAAGTGAATTCCGGGAAAGTGAATTATTTTCCAATGTTTGGTAGTGTAATGGAAAATAAGTTGAAAAACATTTTCTAGTGTTTGGTTATGTCATGGAAAATGAGCTGGAAAATAACTTATTAATGTTTTATTTTTTTCAAGTTTATTAAAATATTGAGGAACAAATCTTACAAATTAAAAAGTTGAATGGGAATAAAATTGAAAAAAAATATATAATTTCATAAATTATCTTAAATAAAATAATTAATAATCAAAATAATAGAGATCAAATCTAAAAAATAAAAAAAAATTAAAAGATGAAAAAATTAAAATAATAATAATTAAAATTTTATAAATTATTTAAAATAAAATAAGTAACAATCAAAAGAATGAGAACTAAATTTGATAGATAAAAAAGTTCAATTAAAAAATAATAAGGAAAAAGCAAACAACAATTATAAAAATAAGGACCAAAATTAATATAAAAATTAAATTATAAGGGATGAAATTGAAAAACAAATATTCAAAACAAAATATATATCGCAATCAAAAGTTTGAAGATCAAATTTGATATCATTAGCAAATAATATGACATTTCTAATTTTTTTCACAACTTCTGCCCAAAATAAAAGGAAAATACTTTCCTGAAAACCAAGCTAAATTTTCCTTTCACCAGAAAGTGTTTTTCATTGACCGAAAGTGTTTTCTGTTGACCTACTTTTCTAATGGCAAACAAATATAGGAAAGTTTGGAAAGTGGTTTTCCGAAAACCAGTTTCTAGGAAACAAACACAGCATGCCTAAGGACGTTCCAGCACGTTGGTGGCATAGGTGCAACGTCTTTATGCCCAATTCCGACCTTGATATTGTCAGTATCTCTCCAACATCAAAACATGAAAGTTATAGATTTTTTCCTTAGGATTCCATAGCATTTTGGATCATCCAATTGGAGCTCGATGACAGATTTGTGCCCCAATTATAAAGTTGTGTCAAAATTATCCAAAATCATCTAATTAATTTCTTTTCACCATTAATGCCTCCATTTACATCCTAAGTCGAAATATAAGAATAATAAGTACATTTAGGCATCATATTATTATAAAATACTAAACATTAATGGAGAAAAATATGACATTTGGCATTCTCATCATCTACCCTCATTTCTACTATTATACTAGGCAACTCAATAACTAATTGTTCTTAAACCCTATCTCAGACCATCTTCTTAACGGACGGTTATTTCTGGCTTGGGCTGAAATGTTATGTGCCTAACATTGAAACATTATAATCATCCTTATAACATGGGCTAAATGCTTACCATAAACTTGATTCCAATATGATCCATCAGTAATAAGATCATTATCTTATTAGGCTAAGAACTTAACCATTCTAAAGTAAAAACAAATAAAAAAAATACATATCCTAAATTTAAACATAATGATTTTTATGGTTTTTTGTTTTTGAAATTTTGGTCAAATCCTAATAGATAATCATAAACTTGTTGTGATACTCATTGATTTTTTTTTTTCAAAATATGATGAAGATGTAATTTTTTTTATAAAATATGTATGAAAAGTTTTAGAGTTTGATAGTATACACACAAATAAAAACATATATTTTTTTATTTTTTTTTTAAATTTGTTTGGGGATTTTCTGAAATTTTAAAGATAAAACATATATATTTAATATCGGGTCAATATCTTACAGTGTAATTTTACACCCCAAATATTAAATAAAATTATTGGAAAAACATGCTAGGGACCCACAAATATTTTTAAAATGGTCTATAAATGTCTTGGAAATTATTTGAGGTTTGTTTGGTAAAAGCATAAAAAAGAAAAAAAATAAGCATTATTGGCAAAATCATGAGAATCTTAGATTATTAATAAAAAAAGATTGTATGCATGTGTACACCACCAGATTTAACAGTTTTATCGACATATATTTTTGTCGGTATTCATACTAACAGTCCGTCTGTGATTATTTTACCAATGAGATCATAGACAGAAAATGTCCATTAGAAAAATGCTCGTCTGTAATTTATAGTTTGTTGGTAAGTCCATCGTTAATAAATTTATCAATGGCTTTACAAATGGACCATGTGTGGCTAAAAAACAAATTACCTGCTTCATTTTATCGGTAGTTCCCTTAATACTATTTAGCATATCACCGACAGGAGAATCGTATGTGATTCTGTCGGTGAGTTAACATTTGTAGTAATTCTTTTTCAACTCTATAGAATATATCGACGGAATGATTCCATCGATTAGTTAACAGTAGCATTGGCATTGGCTTTAATTCTTTTCCAACTCTCTGAAATATATCAACAAAATAAGTCCGTTGATAACCCCATCAATAATAATTTTAAAATATTTTTTTAAAATCTATTAACAAATAGAAAAAAATTAAAAACATTAAATTAATATAAAATTCCAATATTTAAAAATAAATTATCTTAATATAAAAATAAAATAGTTATTACAAAGTTAAATATTTGTATGTTCAAATACAATAAAACTAGAATAGAGGCGACTCTAGAGGAGGAGGAAGCTAGTCGTCCCCAGGACTGTAGGGCCAATAAAGGGATGCACATGTACTACCCATTTGTGATCTCATCTCCATTACCACTCGGCTTTACAGATGGGATGGGTTCTTGTACTCCTTGATTTGATTTGATGTGAACACATATGCAACAATCGATAATTTATTGTGATTTGTGCAACCGTCCCATAACGATTTATCAAAATCTTTCAAAAGATCAAAAACCTTGGTCACATTTGTATTAGGTTCTTCATCTATGATTGAACCGGTATAACCCTGATTCATTCTCATCATATCCATAACCATATTCCTATAAGGATTACTATTATCATCTATAACTCCATGAACATTGCTAGCATTAAAAGTTGACCCAATCATCCTTTCTACCATGGTTTCATGAGGAACATATGGTTCTCTATGTGCATACCAAAACATGTATTGCTCAATGAACTCTTTTTGTAGAAGATGTATCGTTACAATATTTGGATCAAGAAACTTTTTATTCTTACACCTCTTGCATGAACATCTAATACCGCCTCCACTAATATCTCTCGGATTAGATATTGTGTAATTAATAAAACCCTGAACTTCATTACAATAATCCATCCTCTACAACCCTTGAAGTGAATCTTAATACATTTATGAACGATCATCCATTACTTATATCAAATCTATTTAAAATAATAATGACAACATGTATTAATTAACTATGTTAACTAAACAAATTTGCAAAATTATTAGTTTAGCTCAAGCTTATTCAATTCATTTTATTTTTTTTCTTAATTCATTATCAATTATCTACATAAATTCAAATTTGTACACATTTACCGAAAATTACAACTCAGTAATAAAATTGATAAAATATAAAACGGACCCGTTAAATTAGCCATTATTTAATTCATTACAAAACACCCAAGTCAGCAATTCAACATAAGTCTTATCAATTTACAAAAAAATATAATTTTTCAAAATATAAAACAAACCCTAACATGTACAAATCATAAAGTCATACAACAAATTTGTATGAGAAAAAACTATAAAACAAGTAAACACCAAAACATTTTAAAATTGTGTTCAAATAAAAAAAACAGGTAGATTTGTTTATTTAAGGGGGAGAATCCTTAATAAAATTTGAATCACAACATGAATGCTGACAAATTGAGTATTGTGGTGGCTGGATTTGTTATGGGAGGTTGTGTTGAGATTGGGGAGGAGGGGGTGGTTGTTTGTTGCAGAAAAAATACACTAGGAAGAAGTAGAAATGGGGGAGGGAGAGAGAAGGGTCGAGTGCCAGGTCATAAATAAAAAATTAATAATGGATTGACCGATGAAATTATTCCGATAGTAACTTCGTCGGCAATTCTATAGGTAGAAATGCCATATCACCATAAGATTTGCCTTTTTGAATCTCACTATAATACTCTCCATAATGTCGTTGGTATATACTGAAGAAATTTTTCCATCAGCATATTCACAAATGAATTTTACCGTCGGTTTAATTCTGTCGGTAAGGTCATTTGTAAAACTTACATGTCATTGTACTGTTTAGATTTTTTTATTCATTCATTTTCCATTACAATTCCCTCAGTATATGCCGTGAGAATATTTCTATTGGTGTTTACCGATGGATTTACGATGGAAAATTCGGTAGGTAAATGCACCACAATATACCGATGAAAAAAATTTCATCAATGTTTCTATTAGTATTTGTCAATTTTTTGGTAGTGGTAAAAGTTAACAAATGATCAAATGACACATAAATCAAAGACTTAATGCAATATTCAATGCAAGAACATCAACCCAAAAATGTTAGCGAACTTAGGAACCGAACAACAAAGCCTTAACCCAAAAAATGCAATAAAGCTAGAAAAAGCAAAACTTAACCTAGCAAATTAAAACAACTTCTTTACATCATTAAAACAACTAGAAACAAAAATCAAAAGCAAAAATAGTAAGCAAAGTCTATGATGACAACAAGAAAAAGAAAGGCATTTTTCTATACATAAACATTGTTCTATTAATTAAACTTATTGTCCAGAAGCTCAAACAAGTGCTTATAACTTCAAGAAATCCAACAAGCTAACCTAAAACAATTGAAAACATAACAACTTCAATACTTAACATATCTCGAAATGATTTCAAAAATTGATTAACCAAACATCAAAGCATGCAAAATAACATTCTTTACTAACATTTTTTATTTCATTATCATATTTTAGCATTTCAAAAACAAAGCAATTAAACAATACTTGAGCCTATATAAGCTATATTCAAAGCATGCTTAAATAATTCAAAACAAAAATAATGGCTTTTAAACTAACAAAAAAACTTTAAAGGATGCATAACAAACATTATGAGCAACATTTAAAAGATAAAATAAAATAAAAAGGGGTGTGCTCATTGAGCTCTACCTCCTCATCAAAGTTTGAAAGTTTACCTTGCAAAGAGAAAGTGGCTTCCTGCTCTAGATTGTTTGCTTCTTTCTTCTTGAATTTCAACTTCTTTTTATTTAGATTCCACATTTTCTTTCTCAACAAAACAATCTTTATAACTTTCTCTTCAATTCTATTCTAGGTATCTTATTAATTTCTATATATTTCCTTTCTTTTTTCTCTATGACTTTATCTCAGATCCTCCCTTTTTTCTCCATGATTTCTTCTCCTTTTAAAGCCTCAAAATGGAACGTGGTTGTGAAACTACTTGTGGACCTGAATATGGTTTTTTCCAAAACTAGGTCATATGGAATTCTTTCCTATTTTTTTATCTCTTTTCTATTGAGAGACCATTATTCTCCCTTTTTGTTCTATTTTCCCTCTCTCTAGATGTCTAAGAAACTCTTGATACTTCTATAAAAAAGTTGGGATGAAACATGGCCAAAAATGATTGATTGAAAGTGCATTTTCCATGAATTAACCGTAGCAAATAGGAGGTCATTGGAGCCAGCCAAGATATAGATCCTGTAAAGGGGATGTATATCTAATATGAGATCAAGTCTCATCTGATTTAGAGGTCCAGAACTCCATATTCACTGATTGAAAGGTGAACCATTGATTAGCTTGAATTTGTCAAATGCAGGGGAGGCTGATCAGGGACAAGATATTGTTGAGTTGATTGAGCCAAATGAGGTATAAACATGTGATGAGAATAACTAATCCTTATACAGGAGATGTTTCTCAGTCGAGTGGTGGTGGTGGTTATAGTCTCTGAGGTGGTAGGAAATGCCACGTTCATTCACGTAAAGATAGTAATTCGATTAGTTTTCTCGGCTGAAGAAGACAATAAAATAGAGAAAAATGACATGTCACTTTGTTCCTTTATTAAAAATGAGTGACAAGTTGTCTGCTTGAACCCTAAAAATTAGGGTTTTCTAATTGCGATTTTAATAAGTTTCAATTTGGTAGTTTTTGTTTCAAATTAAGCTTAAACGTCTTTAATTGAGACAAAACTAATTAATTTTATGTGATTAGGCCCTTGTCAAAAATCAATTGAGATCCCTCACAGCTGACATCTTTTTTCAAAGTAGTCATTGTTTTTCAATTTGTTTAATTTAGTCCCTAAATAAGCCTTAAACTTTGATTTTCTTCAATATAGTCCTTGGAAAAGTTTGGTACAACCCCCAATGTTGCACGCTTTTTGCAGACAAGTCCCTAGTCTTGAATCTCTTTAATTTTGCATTTAATTGACTATTAAACTTTGATTTTCTTGCAATTTCACCCTTGATTTCATCTAATTAAGCTTGGAAAAATTAAATTTGGTCATTTAAAATTCCAATAATCTCAATGAAGCTCAAATTAAGCTTCTTAACTTCATTTTTCATCAATTAAATCCTTAATAAAAAAAATCTAACAGATTAAAAGTCTAATTAAGTCCTTGCACTTAATTAATTCTTTTAATTTTGACTTACATTAATTTATAAACTTAATTAAACCTTTAATTAGACCCATGATTAAATCAAATTAGTCTATTACAAATCTAATTAAGTTCTCAGAATTGATTTTTATGCAAATTCATCCAATATCTATTTAAGTTAACCTTAAATTTGCATTACCTTTTGCATTTAGGTCCTTTAAGGGTTCAACTGAGTTTCTAAAAAAAATATCAAAGATCTAGTTTGGTCCCTCCATCTTTTATTTATAAATATAGGTCCCTATATATATATATATATATATATATATATATATAAGAGAAAGATAATTTTAGGGGAACCCAAAATTAGATTATGACAGAAGTAATCAAATAGGAAGCTTCAACATTGATAAACCTGAATATCAATTCATTGAAGTCATTTTAATTTAATGTAAAACTAAAATAACATAATAATACAGATAAAGAATTTCAATAGTGAGAAAAACATGACTTACATTGTGTGATTAGCCATTCATTTTGCAATAAATTTTCCTGATATAATATCTTTAGACAAAAGGATTCCAGCTTTGTTATCTATGTTGGACGAGCCTTGGTCAGTAACATGTTTAGTAAGTATCTCTTTAGGTGCCTCTTTATGTACTTCTTCATGATCAACACTTAAATAAGCAGCTTGATCACCGACACTACTACTTGATGAAGCATCAATGCTCTTGTTGGACTTGAAATTTGTTTTCTTTGAAACAAGGTATTTAAAAGGAACAATTAACACAAATTAAAATAAACTCCCCAGTCAATCAATTATACCCAAAATCATCTCCATAATTGAATTTCCACAATAAAAACAACAATTAAACCAAAGTTATTCAAATCAATATGTAATCATTAATATAACCTCGTAATTAGTTACACAACCAATCATTATAATCCTCAACACAATCGATCCTCATATAAGCTTCCACAACAAATTAACATCAAACTAAATTATCCAAATCAACATATAATCATCAACATAACCTCACAATCAGTTACACGACAAAATATTATAATCATCAACACAACTATGCAATTAAAAATACAATCAATCATTATTCACAATAACATATCCAAATTTTAAGATATGAAAACTTCATAATAAAATCATAATCAAATCAATGATACATATTCATCATCTCAATGCAATATCTCAATCATTTAATCACCAAAATCATCTCAAGCAATCCAAAAAATCAATCCAAAAGTTTATCAAAACAATGATCACAATAACCAAATAAATTCATGTTTAATTATCTTAATACACATCCAAGCTATGAAATCACTACATGATACACAAATAAAACCTAAACACAATTAAAAATCTTTACATAATTCATATTATCTCATAATAGTTCTTCATATATTCAACTAATAAACACAACAAAATCAATTCAATGTTTATAGATTTTATTATCACAATCAAACAAATATTTGTTTACTCAAATCAACCCAACACATATATAATCATAAAGACATCACATGATATTTAAAAAAAAATTCTCAAGTGGATACCTAATAATTTCTCAGGCACAAGTGCACGAGAACATCCTATAATACCTTAAAATTTGGAGATTGCAAGAAGAAAAATAAAATTAAAAAGCTAAACTCATTTCATAAATAAAACAAAACATAGAAAATCATATCATCATTTAGAACAAAAGCATAAACAACCTGACTGCAAAATTACATAGATCACTACTAGAAAATTATCAAAAACAAACGCAAATACCGATGAAAAAAACATGTCGATAAATTACAGTGAAATTTACCAACATAATATTTCTTTGTTGTTTCCCTTAGTATACACCAATAAAAAATTTACATTAGTATTCACCAGGGAAATTATAGTTTGAAATGATGTAATTAAAACATAAGAAAAATGATGTGTCGTTATTATAGATGGAATTACTAAGGAAATATGTTTGTCAATAATTCTCGTCAATGAATCCATCAATAATATTGAAATTATAACCTAACAGCAAATCCCTCCTCCCTCATTCCTTCTTCCTCCTCCTCCTCCTTTATTATTCTATAGAAAATAACATACAACACCCCCACATTTCATCACAAATCAAGCTCCCATCATAACAAATATGACTACCCCAACACTCAGTTTGTCAGCATCCCTGTTCTAGTTCGATTTTGTTTTGAAGATTCACCATGTCAAGTAAGAACTATCAATTTTTTCTTGTAACCCATTTTTTAAATGTTAATTTTTTTAGGCATTTTAATGTAGTAAATATAGTTTGTTTACTTGTTTTATAACTTTTTCTCATAGAAACTTATTGTATGAATGTATGATTTATACATATTAGGGTTTGTTTGAGCTTTTGAAAAATTATATTTGTTTGTCATTTGATGGAATTAAGTTTGATTTTATATCATAGGTGTTTTATAATAAATAAATAATAGCTTATATAATGGGTACATTTCATATTTTGTTAATTTTATTGTTAAGTTGAAAATTTTAGTAAATTTAGAGGAATTTGATTTTTTGAAGAAAATTGATATTAATTTAAGGGTACTATTAAAACAGATTGAACAATTTTGAGTTAAATAAATGACATCTAATTAGTTAGGTACAGATAATTTTTTTAATTCACATTATTAATTAATACATGTTGTCATCAATATTTAATGTAAGTTTCATATAAGTAAAGGATAATTGTTCTTTGAACTATTGAGTTTCACCCGAAGGGTTGCATATGATGAATTATTGCAATGGGGTTAAGAGTTTATTAATCATGCATTATGTAATCCAAAAAATATTAGTGGAGGCAGTATTAGATATCCATTTAAGAGCTGTAAAAAAAAACTTTTCTTGATCCGAATGTTTGATGCATCTTTTAGAAAAAAATGGTTCTTTGAGAAATACTTGTTTTAGTTTGCCTATGGAGAACCATATGTTCCTAAAGAGACCATTATAGAAACCATGGATGGATTTAACTTCTAGTTATAACAATGTTCATGGAGTTATGAATGATAATAGTAATCATTATGGGAGTATGATTATGGATGAAATGGGAATGAATAAGGGCGATACAGGTGAATATTCATTTGTAGATGAAGAACCAAATACAGTTGTGAACCAAATTTTTATTCTTTTAAAAGATCATGACAAAAATTTATAGGATGGGTGTACAAATCACATTAAATTATTGGTCGCTACACATGTGTCACCATCAAGTCAGATCATAGGCTAAAATGAGGTCAGTTGCGAAAAAATCATCAAATAGGCAAGAAGCATTTTACTTGAAGGGAATAGGTTGAAAAAGAACTTATATGCTGTTAAATCCATGATGAAACCCCTTGGTCTAGGATACCAAAAAATTGGCATGTGTCCAAACTTCTGCATGTTGTACTACCTAAAAAATAAAGATTTGATCGAGTGCAGAACCTTTGGGCATGCTCGGTATAAACCTAGAACTAACAAGAGAATGACTCTTATTGCACATAGAAAATAGAGATACTTCGTAATTACTCCTAGATTACAAAGGTTATTCATGTCTCCAAACACTGCTGAGCACATGATATGGCATCATTCACATAATACGATGGATAGAGTCATGATGCACCCTTCTAATGGTGAAGCCTAAAAATAATTTAATAAGGTGTATCCTTAATTCTCAATGTATATTGTAGGTTATATACAGACGAGTTCAATCCATTTAGGTCATTTGCTACACCATATTCTTGTTGGCTAGTGATATCCATGATTTAAAACTTGCCACCAAGGATGTGTATGAGGCCAGAGTTCATGTTCTTATCTATAGTCATACGCAATCCTAATAGTCCAGGTAGGAATATAGATGTTTGTCTTCAACTGTTAATTGATGAGTTGTAATAGTTGTAGTCATTTGAGATTTTAATGTATGATGTCTCGAGAAAACCAAAATTTTAGATGAAGATAGCTTTGATATAGATTGTCAATGATTTTCCTACAAATGAAATGTTTTTATGGTTAGAGCATGCATGGGAAAGTAGGTTATCCATACTATACAAAAAATAACAAGGCTTTCACCTTAACAAATGATAGTAAAACATAATTTATTGATTGCCAATTAATCACAAGTACAAAAAGAACATAAAAGACTTCTTTGTAGGTAGAGTTGAAAGGAGTGTTGCATCGCCGATATCATCGGGTGAAGAATTATATGATGTGGTCTCACAATATAAGGGCATTGTATTTAGTTTTCAATCCGATAAGCAGAAGTTTCCTGGTTTTGCCGTGACCCATAATTGGGTAACACCAAGTATTTTTTGGGAACTTCCTTGTTGGAAGACTAATCTCTTCTGCCAAAATCTGGATGTCATGCATATAAAAAAGAACGTGTTTAAAAACATTTTTAACATGGTGATAGACATGAAAGGGAAGACAAAGGACAACATGAAGGCTAGAATAGATATACCTTTATTTTGTCACTGTAAGAACATGAAGTTGGTTTATAATGGGTCACGGGTCATAAAGCCCAAAGATAGCTTCACCTTAGACAAGAATGCAAAGTTATTTTTCTACCAATGGATTAAGGATCTACGTTTTTCTAAATAATATGCTTCAAACATATCTAGATTGGTAAATTTAGAGGATGACAGATTATATGGAATGAAGAGTCTTGACTATCATGTGTTTATACAAACACTCATTCCACTTGCTTACCGAGATTTATTGTCAAAAGGGATATGAGATGCACTTAAAGAGATTAGTCACTTTTTTAGAGAGATATATGCTCTAACAAGTTGCCTATCCAACATATGGGAAGCTTGAAACAAATATTGTCCAAACAATCTAGATAATTAAGATGATGTTTCCTCTGTTTTTCTTTAACTCAATGGAGCATATACTTATACATCTATCGTTTGAGGCAAAAGCTGGAGGTCATATCCAATATAGATGGATGGGTGTATGCATTCAAGAGGTTGGGGATTACACATTCATCCTAATTAAATTTCTATTGTCTTTTTAAAAAAAATTAAAACATTCATTTAATTCCATATAGATAATTGTTTATCCTAAATATAAAAAAAAAAGTTAAAAACCAGGTGCATGTTTAGGCTTTGATATAAGAGGTTTATATTGTTGAAGAGATCTCAACATTCATCTCGTACTATTTTTTAGCCTCACTTGAAAACAAGAATCAACCGCATTCTAAGACATAATGACAGTGGTGAGTGCCTTTAAGTGGGAGTTTATCAATATTTTTCCATCTTGGATGACCTTTACCAAAAAATACAGTGAAGGAAAGATACTTGACAAAAATCAAATTCAAACATGCATATAATTATGTGTTATTTAACTGAATTGAGACCTTTTATTAAGTACAATATTAACATGTTATTTTTATATATTTTTTTCTCTTATACTTTTATAAACTAATAGATTTAAAAATTCATCATAGGCAACATCATGTAATTGAATCTCAAAATTTCCAGTTACAAGATAACAATTTGTCACGTGATTCAGAACACATGTAAGCACTACTTATCTCTCGTAATACTTAATTTCAATAAAAATTTCTCTTTAACTGTTACTGGTTGTAATCATGTATTAAATTTATCAAGTGGGAGGGAATGTTAGTGGTAGTTTGAATTTACTATGTTTGGGTCCTGAAAGAAAGGTCAAGTGCTATAACGGGTAGATATGTCTTTCATACTAAAGAGTATGGTTAGAGTAGAAAAATCTATAATAGTAAAGTTTGTGTTAAAAAATCAATTTCTAATGAGTTTGAAGTTGATTGTTATTAGAAGTTAGAAGAGCTGATTGAGCTGCAATATCATAGCAAGCTTAATAAAGTCTTTTTATTCAAATGTTATATGTATGATACCATCAATAGAGGAATCAAAATAAATCTCCACCATGGTTTGGTTGAAATTAATATAAAGGCTACAGTTTGCAACGTCGATGATTTTTTTTCATGCAATGCATACAAGATTATTATATATACACTCCTTCCTTTAGAAAGAATTATTTTAGGATTGATTGGTTATTCATAGTGAAAACCAAACCTAAGGGTCATTTCCAAGTTGTTAAGGATGATAATGATGAAGTAACTGCGAGAGATGATGTCTTTCAAATTAATAAGTTAGTTGATACATATCGAGTTGCTCTATTTACCAACTTACAAGAAAATTCAAATTTCCATGTTGTTGAGAATAGTTTTGTTCATGTTGACATTGAGGAGTTAAATGATGTATTGAGAACCAATAGACATACACAAGGCGATGAAGATGATGATATCGACAAACATCAATTCAATGAAGAAGATTATGATGGACATGATGATGATAAAATTGGAGAAGAAGAAGAAGGAGAAGAAGATAATTCTAATTAAATTGTAAAACATTAATGTGTTATGAATTTTACTTTAATGTAATATTTCTGGTTGTTTATTTACAATGAATTGTTGTTAACATTGATGAAAAATTTATTGTTGTGAATTTATTATCATTAAATGAAATGGTATTATTGTGTTGTTATTTTACTGTGCATGCAAGTTGGATAGATAAGGAATATAAAAATACTTTAGAAAAATAAATTGTTTCATATTGATGGAATCACCGACAGATTAAGTCCTTCAAAAAGTTCCAGAGAGTTGAAAAACTTTTACATGACTTTGCCATTGATAATTATAAACAGAATTATCGACATATTAAGTCCCTTAGAAAGTTCTAAAGAGTTTAAAAAAATTACATGACTTTGCCACTAACAATTACAGACGGAATCACTGACGGACTATGTCCCTCATAAAGTTCTAGAGAGTTGAAAACAATTACATGACTTTACCCCTGATAATTATAGATGGAATTATCGATGGAATGAATAATTATATATTCTATCACTAATAAGTATAGATGAAATCACTGATGTACCGAAAATCCAATAGATAATTTTAGGGTTTTTTTTTTTTCAAAATGTTAGGTTTCATTGAAGTTTTTAAGTTTTAATTACCAATAAAATTATTGATAGATTATAAAAAATAATATATATTTAATTGTCTATTAGTAATTTTGTTGGTAAGAAGCCTTAATTAAAAGACTATAATCTCTAATTTCATTTGTCTTTTTTTTTATTCTCTTCTGTGTTTTCTTTGTCTTATTTCTCTCTTTGTCAACCTCTCTCCCTTAGTCTTCCTCCTTTCTCCAATTTCTATCGACTTATTCTCTCTATTTTCCTTCTCATCTTTATTCCACTCTCCCTACACCCTCAACGTTGTCCTTCATGCCTCCATGCTAGGTAAGTCTTTGCTCTTTAATTTTTTTTACCATTGTTTCTGCATGCATTCTAAGCATGATGTTTTTTATTTTCTGTTTTAGCATAGTCTTGATAGAATCTCATTTAGAGGTTTTTTTTTTTTTTCTAGTGATGATTGAACTTCTCATGTTATTAAGAATTTGTGTAGTAAAATTGCGGAGTTTTTACTTTTCTCTCTTTTTTTCTCTTAATATTATGATTAATTTCTTTTATATGTGATATATGTAAGTATTGTTATTGTATTTGTGTTACTGTATTTATTGAGTTTGGCTTAAATTAGTAAGTTGATTTAGATAAGATTGATAATTGTAGGGTATGGTATCCTAAAAAATGAAATGTGTTAATGTAATTTGTTTATAAAAATGACTTTCCTAGTTAATGTTGGATTTGAAGTATTTTTTTATGAAAAATAATTCTTTTTTTAATGAATGATCTTGTTGCTAGTATAAATAAAATGTATAATGTCTAGTTTATATATGTCTCTAATATTAATAGTGTGCAATGTCGAGATTCTAAAGTGGAGATTTTTTTTATGGAACCAGGTTTTGGATAGTGATTGATTAGTGCCTTTTATTTTGCATTATTGATTAGGTTATGCACAACATTGTATTTTTTTTTTTGTAGTTGTGCCTTTTATTTTGCATTATTGATTAGGTTATGCACAACATTGTATTTTTTTTTTGTAGTTGTAACCATGAGAATGTCAAAATTCTCAATTTGCATGGCATACAATTTATTTTTCACAATAAAAAGTGTGGTTTGGGTTTAATAAAAGAGTAAAGAGTGCCAGTCATAAATGGCGTGATTTTAGTTTTGGTATTCAAGAGAATTAAAAAATACTTACTGTTTCTAAAAATGAAAAAATAATTTTCTTTTCGATTAAGAGAAAATGCATGATTTTAGTTAAACTTTTTTTGTAATGAAATCATCATATTTAACACTTTTTTTTTTGAAAAAAAAAGATATTATGTTGCACTTATAAACCAATGGGAATGGTGAGTTTGATAAATTAGATATTCACATCTTTGGTTTGTTAGTGTAATAACATGTAGAATATAAGACTAGCATGATAGGAAATGAAAAATAATTCAAAGCTTTTTGTCCAAGTTGAATATTGTATTTATGTTTACTACACCAAAATTCAATGGTGTAATTGTTTGATTGCAAATCTTTTTCATCCTAAAAAGTGAAACAATATTTTTAATTTTTTGTTTAATATTTTCTCAATAGTTGAGTTACTTTCAAATTTATGCAATTAGTGTTTGTGTATAAATGTATTTGAAAAGATAAAAACAGGTGAATATTAGTCAAAAGTAAAATCAATTGGTTTGTGGCTTTATTTGTTGATTTGTAGGTAATTAAATTTTAGGTGGTCTCTTGTATAAGGGAGGTGATGTTGATTTTTTTAAAAAAAATCATATATAATGAAAATGTTACCTTTTTTATGCTTAACTTATTTACATGATGAAGAGAAGGTCATTGATGAGTAATATGGATAAGAGTGATATTGATTCTTCTGGTAGTGCTTTTGAGGACTATGAGTCACTAGGTGTCGATCATGAACATGTACTAAAGGCACATGCACCCCCTCTCAATGCAGGCTTGTCGAGTGCAATGCCTCCCCGCAAAAAGGGCGTTCGTTCTAAGCAAGATGTATTAGGGAGTACATTACTTAGTGGAAGTGCAACCACAACATGTAAGTTTGTGTTTACTTTCCTGCACAAATAAAAAAAAAACAACAATGAATAATTTTGAAATAATTAATTTCAATGAAAGAATGGAGTTTCAGGTTTATAAATGCGGAGGTTGCTCGCATGATAACATCGGTAATGAAATCATCGATGGAAGTGTCATTCTTAAAATCCTGAATGGAAGCCTATGATTGATGCATGATTCGGAGAGTTCAAGGTTAGTATATACATCAATTTAGTATATACATCAATACTTTTTTAATTTTAATTTTAATTTGGTTAGTTTTTATAAATTTAATAAACTAATTATTTTATAAAATTGACATTAAAGAAAAACATTTACTAGGGGCAGGCTGCTAATGCTGTTGTGGGGAGGGTGTGGAAGAATCCCACTGCCATTAAGTAAGATTGAATTCAAAATTTTTTATTTTTTTTAAATGGTCAAATTTTATTTTTTGTTATCTTAACCGATAATTTATTTCTACCACATAATTTGCGTGCTTTCTAGTATGTGGTGTAAAACATTTAAAGAAATATGCAAAAAAGAGGTTTTCCAAGTCGAGAAGACATGGTCGTGTAAAGGGATTTCAGACCTCCACACATCTCGGAGGCAGTTTGGGAAGCTTATATCCAACACGTGATGTCTAAGCATTTTGTACAGTGGTCACAGTTGGGTACGGAGAACCAAAATAGGAAATTGATAGTTCAATTACCACGTACACCAGTGGATCCTTTAAGTTCGTTTCACATGGAAAACACATGGTAAGATTTTGTTTTATTACAAATATTTTTTTTAAATTGTTTTTTATATGAAAATTTTTAACTAACAATAGCTTTCTTTTATAGGCTACGGTTCTTGGACACAAACCAAGACCGACGAAGCTTTTTGTAGAAACTCATATGCAAAATGAGGATCGTCAAAAAGGAGTACAACAGCTCGTAGATAATCAATCTTATCGTGGTAAGTGGGATTTCAATAATTGTTTTTCTTATGCTATTATTGTTATTTTAAATTTATTGATTGGTTTTAGTTTTTCAGAAAACATAAAACACTTGATTGTAAGAGAGATATAGGGACGATCCTTCAACCCATCCAAAACTCGATTTGGATTTGTGGTTAGAGGTTGGATCATCTTATGAACTTGATAGAAATTAGGTTTACAATATCTCAAACACTATGGCTGAGGATATGCGGACGGGCTATAGTGTATCAATCGTTGGTTCCTCGCAATTGAGTTCGAGTTCCCAATATATGATCGTCCAAACGATTGTACGAGAACAAGTTGAAGCTTAAATGACCTGGCTTAAAGCTGAGACGACCTGACATAGGTTTGAGACAGCTGAACTTATGTGATTGTACGAGTTGTTGTCAAACCTTGAGGGTACATATAGTTTACCTTGTCGTCCACCCAGTCCTGACAAATATTCGTCTTCGCCACCATCTCTTCCTCCTCCAACTTTTGTCCTCTAGATAAATTGTATTTAAATTGATATTTTTTAAATTAGTAATAAATATTCAAAACTAACCAAAATAAATAGGCAAAAGCCTAATCTAATTTTTTTTAACCATCTTTATGGGTTCAATGCCAATTTTAGAAACAACTTAATTGACACATCTTCTCTTTATAAGGGAACGATGTCAAAATATTGCATAAAACGAGTGTCTTTTTCAGATGATTTAATAATAATTTTGTTATAAATAGCTCAAATGACAAGTCTCTTATTAAAAAGGTAACAATATCAAGATTTAATTTTTGCGAATAACCTAATCAACAAGTCTATTATCATTAGGAACTGATGTCATTTTTTTTAGATAACCAAGAATAAATTGAGAATAAGCTAAAATAATTAGGATAATTAATGGTAATAAAAAAGATAAATTCAGAAGAAAACACATACTAAATGTAACGTTTTGTAAGAAATGATGTCATTCTTTCTTTAGGCATAACTAACTTCTTACCTGAATCTCTAGAACTAGTACATATTTTAGGATCTCTAGTTTCTTACAATTACTAGGTAGCGAATCTTAGATTTCCAATATACATTTTAGTTTTGGCTAACGTCCATCAAGGTTCAATTTAAATTATGGTGAATGACATTAGTCTTTCAATAAAAAAAGATAAAAAAAACCTTTATTTTACCCAAATATAGGTCACACCAAAACCAAAGAGCTTTCGCTTACCAAAATAAAAACAAAAAGAAAAATGCCCTCATACTACGAAACTTTATCGTAAGATTCTTTTTTATTACATCCATTTTATTTAAATTGTTTTATATGAAAATGTTTAGCTAAAAATAGTTTTTTTACAGGCTATGGTTCTTGAACACGAACCAAGATTGATGGAGTTTTTTCGTAGAAACTCACATGTGAAAAGGTGATGGTCAGAAAATGGGTGCAATAGCTCGTGGATAGTCGAGCTCAGAAGTTCATGTAAATTTAGTTGACTTGTTTTTTTTAGGAAATATATACTAGTAGATTGTAGAAGAGATACGAGGACAATCATTCGACCCATCTAAAACTTGATTCAGACTTGTGATTGGAGGCTAAATTGTTTTTTTAGGCCTAATAAAAATCAAGTTTATAGTATCTCAAACACTACAACCAAGAATATATGGATGGTTCATAACGTATTGACCATTGGTTCCTCACAATCGAGTTCAAGCTCCTAATATTTGAAATTCCAAGCGATTGTACTATAATAAGTTGAAGTTTAGATGACCTTACTGCTACTAATACATAACGACTTAGTGCTAAGACGATTGAACTTAGGCGATTGTACATAGAGCTATTGTGAAACATTGGTGGTACTTGTGGTCCACCTCCTTACCCACCCGGTCCCGGTAAAGATTCAGTATTTTACTTAAATTGATAATTTTTAAATTTGTAACAGATATTTGGTTTTTTTATTTTATTTCTTTTTATTTTTATTTATGTTATGTTCATTCTAATTTTTTTTAATATTAAAAAACTTTCAAACCAAATTACCAACAGACTAGGTCCATCGAAAAGTTCTAGAGAGATAAAAAAAATTACATGAAAAGCTACTAACCATTACAAATGTAATCACAGATGGATTAAATCCCTCGAAGAATTCCAGTGAGTTTGAAAAAAACTATAGGAAATGCCACTGACAATCACTGATGGAATTATAAATGTATTTTTTATCGGTGATTTGTCAAACTCATTGATGGAATTACTAAGAGAATAATGGCGGTAAATTGTTTTTGGCGCCCTTTTTTCTTTTGTAAATCCATCAGTTATTACATTACTGACAAAATGATTGACATAATAGAAATCACCAACGATATGTTTTACGATGAACATATATCGTCCATGATTTCATCGATAAATGTTTTTATGATAGAATCAATGTCTAAATAGAAAAATACATTAGTAGTATGCAAAATTCTTGTAGTGTATAGGTACATTTTTACATTTCTCAATTAAAAAAATCATGATATTAAAAAACATATAAATATCTATAATATTGGCATTTTTTTCTTTTAATTTAAAATACTACCCGCAACTTAGAATGGATAACATTAATAGAACCTAATTGGCATTGGAAAAGTACTATAATTCTAGGCTTATTGGCACTATTCACTGAAAAGAGTGTAATGATAGTTTTGCTTCTCCATCCAAAAAACTTGACAATAGATTTCAAGGGCATTAAAGTCTTTTCACGGGTTCATTAGTCATTACAAAACTCACTATGAGTCTTTTCCCATCTCAATTGCACATTAAAACTGTAACAACCTCAATTTTTAATTTACAGGATTACACATATATATTAATATATAGTTTGCCATAAATCTGATAACAATTCCCTTATTCGGTAACGCTACTAAGTTATTGATATCATCAATTTCTGTGTCAACCATCTTTTATCACACAATCCAATCATCCTAGACATGTTTCCAATGATCACCACATTCTCAAATAAACTATATTCATTATGTATACTATTTATACACATTACATAGAAAAAAATAATTACATTATATTGTTAATTATCTTTCAAGATTAAAGAAATTATAACAACAAAATTAATGGAAGAGATAAAAATATCACATTTTATTTAACAAAAAAGTGTTAACTTATAAGTTACATATCACCACATATAAACTAGAAAGTTATTTATAAGTTCAACATTTCACATTGTCATTAATTCACTAAGTTTTAGATTCCAATGCATTAATCCAAGATGAAATTATACTACTACCTAAATTATAATAAAAATCTATTACAAGTACAGTTCACTCGATAATGGACAAGTCTAGAAGGAACCTATAACATAAAACATTAGTATATAATTAATTTTTACTATCATAATAGTATTTCTTTTTGGTCACTCATTATTCTCAATCTTATAATCAATCAATATCTCATTTTTATTATTGTATCGTAAGAAGACCTTTTTTTTTATTATCACTTTATACTGATACCATTATTCATTATACCATTGATTATTTGACTTGGTAATTTATTTGTACCGATAACGATATTCATCATTATTATTAGTCACAATTTCTCAAATGAAAACTCAATTTATGTCGATACCAATATCAATTATATCATTAATTACCCTCATCTGGTAATTAATTCATGCCGATAATAATATTTATTGTTATAATTAGTCACCTTCTCTCAAGTAACTATCAATTTATCCTAATATCAATACCCATAATATCATTAATTACCTTTACCTGATAATTAATCCATGTTGACAATGATATTCATCGTTATTATTAGTTATCTTTTCTCAAGTGATTAATCAATTTATTCTGATATCAATACCCATGATATCATTAATTACATTTACTTGGTAATTAATCTATGCCGACAAATATTCGTTGTTGTCATTAGTCACATTTTCTCAAGAGACTAATCAATTTATGATGATATCAATATCTATAATATCATTAATTACCCTCACCTAGTAATTAATCCATGTTGCCAATGATATTCAACATTATCATTAATCACTATTTCTCAAGTGACTAATAAATTTATGTTATTTTTCACAATGCTACTAGCATTTGTCATTCTTACCTTAAATGACTAATTTATTCTCTACTTTTCTTTTTATAAATTATTTTATTTTATCATGAGAATTCCATTATGGTTGATATTAATTTTGCTAATAACATTAGTCTCCAAGTTCCCTGGATGACTAATGGGATTTTTTTTTCTTCCACATTCATTCCCTTTACCAACTTTCTACACAAACTATTCCCTTGACATTTATTTAAAGCAAAACAATAAAAAATTGATAAGATAAGATAAGATGCATTGCTAAATTATTTATTTTAGGCACTGTTGTACCTAACTTTTGCACATGAAGGTCCTGCACCTCTCGTCTATGGCCTTCCTACAATGATGTCCCATGTTATACCATAACCAATACTATCAATATTCTTATAAACACAATTAGAGACCCTAATTGGCCTCTCCTTTTTATCCAATAAGTCTTCAATAATTTTTGATGGATAATTTCATTCATATTCTCATTTCTTATCATAAATTTAATTATCTTTGTCTCAACAATTATTATCTCTATAATAATACAAAATATTTTACCATTTAATGTGTTCAATACCAATTATCCAAAAATAATTTCTCTCAAATTCTACACTTGGCCGGCTCTAAAGCCCCTCACTTTTTTTAAGCATCCAATTTTAATCTAATTCAATCATAATTAGTTCAATTAAACCCATAATACTCATCATTTTTATCAAAAAAATCAAACAAAATTCTATCATACTCTCCCTCTCTAGCCAAACATGTACCTTTAAAAGGGAATGTATTTTCCTTCAAATTTATACAATTTTTCCACTTACTCAAACTTTATTCATGCTTCTAAACTTGATTCTAACAAAAGAAAATGTCCTTACAATTATCACAACTATAAAAATCCATTTTTCCATAATACTAGATATCATTTTAAACCTTAATATGCTAACATTTTAAAAACCAAACACAATAAAAGTTGTTCTCACCTTGAAACAACAAAGAACGAAAGAGAAATTTGGAAGAAAATTCAAGCTTCCTTTCACCTTTTCTTTCCTTTCTTTTTAACACCATATTTTCTCCTCTAACCCTTTAAACCCACTAAAATCACTCACTTTCCCTCTTTAATCACTCTCTAGCCCTTTTGATTTCCTAAAACAACTAGTTTTTAAGAGATTTACCAAGAATTTGAAGAAAAAATTTCAAAAACCCTAACTCCCTCTCTTAACCAAGTTGTCAGCCTTAAGGCGAGAAAAAATGTATTTATACTCCTTAATTTACCTATTTATAAATTGGTCCCTAAGGATTTTAATGTCTTTTATTTTGTGTCCCCATCCTTTAAACAAATTTTAATGTCACACCCAACTTTCTCATTGTTTAATCCTCTCTTTAATATTCACTTAAATAATTTTCATTGGATTTTTTCTTAAAATATTCTTATTTTAGACTAGGGGTTTACAAAAACAACCAAAATACCATTAAAAGAAAAAACATTAAACAAAGTGTTAAGAGGTATTTTTATCTTTTCATAATGGTTTTATTATTATTATTATTATTTTAGCTAAGGGGAAATTTTATATTTGACCAAATATAAAAAAATAATAAACAATTAAAATGAATAATAAAATGACAAAAATACCATTAAAAGCAAAAAAATAGAGTCAAGGGGCTTCTTGGTCTTTTCACAATGGTGTTTTTGTAATTATAAAGTTATCTTAGTGTCACTTTGCTATTTGGCTAAATAAAAAAAAACAAAAAAGAACATGCACGTGTGGTGCACCCGAAGGCACGTGGGAGGTGCTCACGCCATTTAGGCAACACATGCGATGTCTCCCAATATCCAAAAATACCCTTCTTTCTTGTTGTTGGAAGCACTATCATGTCATCTTTCTATTGGTACAACGCATTTTTCCGATGGTGGTTCAATTTGTCACTAGTAGACTTTTTTTTCTTTCCTTTTTTTCTCTCCTCCCTTGAAAATTATAGCTTAACCCTATTGGTTATTGGTATTTCAATTGTAGTACTTATTCTTTTTCTAATTTTTTGTCTTGGCTTTTTTTGTTGAAGTTTTTTTTGTTTTCAATTTTGTCCTTCAATCCAAATTTACTAAATATTATATTCTCCAATTTGATTCTTATTCTTTGGATTTATATTTTTTTTTTTATCTTGGCCCTTATGTAAAAGTTTGATTGGTTTTTGATTTTATCATTCAATTCATATTATTGGTATTATGTTTTTCAATTTAGTCCTCATTGTTTTGATTTCTAATTTTTTTCTTGGTCTTTTTGTGAAAGTTATTTTTCTTTTCAATTTCACTTTTCAATCAAATATAAAATTTATTTTGTATTTACTTTTGATTCTCATTATTTTAATTGCTATTTTTTAATCCTTTTGTATAATTGATTTTTTTTTTTCAATTTTATCCTTCAATATTTAATTGATTGAGAATTAAGTTTTATAATTTGTTTAGATTGGGTGCTTTGGGTCTAATGATTTAGGTCATGAATTTAAAAAATTAACATGTTTTTCTTATTAAAAAAAACTTTATAATTCTCTTAATTTATTTATCGAATTATTTCAATTTCATTATCTAAACTACAAATTTAATAAGATATTTTAGGTTGGCCTGACTTTAATTACCGTAATTACAAGCTGTTTTTTATACTTTTTTTATTTCATTTTAATATTTAAATATTATTTTTTATATAAAAAAATAGTTGAGCCCGTGGCAAAGCATCAACCAAGACTGAATATTCTAAATACTAAATTCCTAGTTTGTTTGATTTCTCAATGCCCCAAACAGTAACGCCGTAATCAGACAACCTCATCCGGAGAAGCCAAATCAAGAACTTTCTCCAGTATCAAACCGACACGTGGAGGAGCTCCATTTTAAGGAAGAGGACTTCTTTCTGCCACGTGTGGAAACATCTGGAAATGACAAATTGATGCCCCATAAAATTTTCTTACATGAAAGGACCACTGTCCCATTTTTACCCCCCACCGCAGCGCGTGACCACACTTACAACCCTCCCTCCAACAACACTGACACAATGATCGAGACGGTGGCGCGTGAATACACTCTCCAAACTTAGAACCTACGTTCGTAATCAATGATGTGACAAAAAAGTAAAAACCAAGAAGCTTTGAAAGCTAATAAATGAATTTACTTTATATATATATATATATATATATATCAATTCCTCAAGAAAATTGTAAGGAAATTATTTTTTTTCAATATAATTTATAAATATAACTATATAAATGCGAAAGACATACATAATACCGATTAGGAGATACTTAATTAGGAGAAAGTCAAGTAGAGAACCCCATTGCCGTTAATACTGAAAAATAAAACAGTAAAATACAGAGAGGTTGCATGTAACTAGAAAGAACAGCTAACCCTAATTAAGCTGCATTTCTTTTCTACAGAAAAGCTTATATATATATATATATACAGAAAAGAAGAAGACAACCGAAGTACTTCTTTAAACTTCTAACTTTCTCTTTCTTCAAACTTTTGTTGTTCTCTCTATTATTGGTGGGTCTTTCTTTCTCTCTAGGGTTTCTTTAAAATATCCAACTTTCTCTTCGTTTTTCACATATTTGGTTACAGTTTGGGTTCTGATTCCTAAAAGTGTAGATCACCTTCTTCTTGCTCTTGAGAGAAGAACAAGAAACGAAAAAAAAAAAACAAAAGAAAAGGAAAGATATAAAGGAAATAAAGACTAATACAAAAGTAAATATATCATTAACTTATATGGTTAGATTTATGTATTAATTATAACGAAAGATGGTTTTTTATTTGGTTTTTTTGGCTTGTGATTGTAGTTAAGGAGTATGGGGAGAGGTAGAGTGGAGCTGAAGAGGATAGAGAACAAGATAAACAGGCAGGTGACATTTGCAAAGAGGAGAAATGGGTTGTTGAAGAAAGCTTATGAGTTATCTGTGCTCTGTGATGCTGAGGTTGCTCTCATCATCTTCTCTAACCGTGGCAAGCTCTACGAGTTTTGTAGCACATCTAAGTATGACCCTTTTCTTTTTCTTTCTTATCGCAATCTTTTAAGCCATTTGTTTTTAAGAAAATAATAATCTTAGGTTGGATCCATTTATCGTCTATCTTTATTTGTTCATGGACTTGATATTTTGTGTGATTCTTGTCCCACAAAGCAAGCTTATTTGAATCTCTTTCTATCTAACAATTTTTCAGAGTTTTTTTTTTTTCTGAAACGATCACTTTTCAAGTTTGATGGTAATCAAGGTTAAGAATTCGGTGAAGTATATACAATTTTATTGTTTTGTCTTGTTGTGATCTTTGTGAAGCTCAAATCTATTAGGTTTTTGTTTGATCTTCCCGGTGTGATTCTTGCTTCACGGGATCTGAATTAAATTTGAAGTCTTTCTATTGTTCATGATTGAGATCTTGATGTTTGCTTTGGTGAGCTATAGAGTACCTAATTGATCAAGCATTTATATTAAGGTGATCTATTCAATAGTGGCTCAAGATTCCTCTTTTTCTCTCAAGAAATTTCAAATTCTTCGACAAAAAAAACTCCATTGCTTCTTTTGTTTTCTCTTCTAATTTATCTTTCCCCTAGGTTGAAGAATCAACAAAAGAAACTGATATATCCAGCGGCCGGTAGCTGGTAGCTCTCCATTAAATGAGGTTGAGTTGATTATCCAGGAAACATGTTCTTACCCTTTAGACAATTTGGGTTCGTTAGAGAAAACTTTGGAGCGTGAAAAGGCTGAGAATTACTTGGCCATAATAAGTGTTATCTGCTAGGTATAGAAAGTACTTCTCCCTTGTTACATGGTTATTCCAGAAATCCCTGTATGCACCTGATTCAATAATGAAAGTGTGGTTATTAACTAAACTTACAATAAATGTACGATTTCTTCTAGAAATTCTAGTAGCATAAGATTTTGGATATTTTACACTTTTCTTGGGATTTGTTCAATTGATTACGAGTTTTTTTAAGGAAAAAAAAAATGAAAAGGAAACTAAGCATGTAGTGGATTAATTTAGTGCGAGATATTAGCAAACTCCATTCTAGATTCTTGAGTGTTTCAAAACCTTTCTTCTTCTTCTTCTTCTAAACGTCTCAGTGCAACTATGCATGTGTTTGTTGCTATTATTTAACTTTTTACAACAAGCAAGCGGGTCTAGAGATTGCCATTAGAAATGCACGTAAAACTGACATTAGCTAGGGTTTTTATCTTATAACACCAGCTACCGGGAAAATAAACATGAAATCATCAATTGATTCTCGTGTGTTTGCTACTTCTGTTGATCTTTTCGAGGAGCAAATTCTTTGATCACCAACTTTGAATGCCTTCTTTGTAGAATTTATCAGATAATAATATTGTTTGTATATTTCAATATCAATTTTCAAAAAATAAGCCTGTTATAATTATATAGTCTTCGTACACTTTTTTGTTATCTTTTTTGGTAAGTAGCACAATACTATAAATAAAAAAATAAATCAAGTGAAAAAAAAAATAGAGGTCATTTTGTTTTCAGGTTTTAAACCTTGGCCTCATCATTGAATTGGAAAAGATGGATGGATATGGATCAGAACTTGAACTGCGAATTGGAGTTTGAAACATTTGGATGTCTTAAATATTATACTGTTAACTTTAAAGTTTTTTTTTTGGGTAAAATTGAAGAAGAAAAGTTTGGGAATGGAGTTGATTTTAGAGTTTTCACAAGTTAAAAGATCATATATATTGCAAGAAATTTTAAGGTTGTACATGAAAATTTTTGTTTGTGAAGGAATTAGACTGTTACATCAAAGTTGGGTTTTAATATTGGTTTTGATTGGTATATTTGTTATTGACCTATTCAGAAATTTCATTACCAGAAATTTGAAAAATACAAATAAAAATACCGATAAAATTTTTTCCGTCAGTATATTTCGGTGAATTTTATTGACAAACTTTTCCATCGCTATATTCCTTAGTAAACACTGATGAAAGTATTTTGTTGGTATATATTGAGGGAATTGCAATGAGAAAAAAAAAACCAAAAAAATATGATGACATATAACTTTTACCAACGACTTTACTGATAGAATTAAGTTGATGATAAAGTTCTTTCATTGATATATTGATAAAAATAATCTCTCAGTTTATATCAACGAAATTATAGATGGTATTATAATGGGATTTAAAAAGATAAATTTTACAAAGACATAATAATTTTAAGGATCAATTGAAAATCTTAATGAGAAAATTTTAATAGGAAAATTTGATAGATAGGCCTATTAGGAAAGTATATATAAACTAAAGGTACACTGATGTTTTTTATGCAAGAAAGTGTGTGATAGGTTTGTTTAGAAATATTTGTACAAAAGAAAACCTAGATTTATGATACATGGATAGTCATATATATGGATCACTACCTCCATGGACCATGCATCATACTCTATATTGGTTAAATCAGACCCCTTCTCGTGGTACACAGAGAGGTTGGCATTTGGAAAGGTACTGGATCCATAAAAACTAAAAAATATACTCAAAATAGAGGTATCACGTACAGGGCCGGGCTACTCCTATTTCATAATAAACCTTGACCATTAATGCAGTTTTTCAACTGCGTGGAAGGGCATGGAGGTCTTGCAATGTGTGGATGGATCAAATATCACCAGATTTTATAATTTAATCCACCTCTCGATCTCTTGAAGGAAATCAATCAGGTCATAGAAAGATGGTTAATGGCTTAATTTTAATAGTTTAGTTATGTGTACCAAATTAAAAAGAAATCAATCAAGATTTTGAGATCACAGTTTATGGAGGGTTGTCTGCAGGGATTCCCACATTGCATTTAGGGGTAAAGAAACATCTGTGTGGCTTCCAGATGATGAAACAGACAGGTTACTTTTGAGTGTGTGCCTTGGTACAATCCTGAGCAATTTCACTAATCGGGTTTTTTGATATTTCCGGTATCATAGATACTATCATACATACAATTATATTTAATTTGATGAAATTGTTTGATCTTAAAGAAAGTTTAGCATGTGAGATCAATATCTTTTATTTTTCCATAATAATAGATAGAAAGAACGATTCGTCCATACCTGAATAAATGGAGTTTTCCAAGAAGAAAAAAAAAACCTACTAGTGACTGCTACTTTTAACTAGGAAAGTTTTTTTTTTTTCCTGCAAGCTCGTGATTAATACAATGGTCTTGTTTTATAAAAAATAAGAACAAAATTCCATTTTGCTTTGCTATTTTTCCGATAATCAGACTGTTTTTATTAGCCTTGTTTTATGTTTTTCCCTTTTGCAGCATGCTCAAGACCCTGGAAAGGTATCAGAAGTGCAGCTATGGTGCAGAAGAAGTCAATAAACCAGCCAAGGAGCTCGAGGTAAGCTTAGTTGTATTCTTTTTCCTACAATGTAGATGGCTACAGGGTAATACTATTTTTAGATACAATACATTGAGTATTCATTATGCTTTTCTCATAATCTAACAAAATTTGTTACAACATATGATCATTTGTTGAAACATTTTAATAACAAATGACGTACAGGTTTTATTTAGAGTTACGCTCTTTGACTACTTTGAACGTATGGTGACATAAAAGTTACAGATATTTTCTTAGCTATAAATACCAATCTATGCAAATTTTATGATATACGGGAAGTATTTTCCTCAAATTAAAAACAAAAGTAACAGGAACAAAAGTGAAGTATTTCCTCAAATTATTGACAGTGGGAATATCAGTAACTAAAATGGTGTTTGGATGATAAAGCTTTAGCCTATAACTTTTACGCAAAAACAAATGCGCGAGCCACTCGCAAGATTTATTTGTATTGCTGTATTGGGGAAGCAAGCCAAAGAAAATGGCTGTCTGTTGCTTCAGTTTTTTCAAGGCTTTGCCAAATCGCATAGGCTTGAATCTTCTTAATACAAGCAATCATGATATTAGTACTCTAATTTATCAACTATCTATTAGTCCTCAATAGTTGATGATAGTTGAGGAAATAGATCAAGTTGAGTCCCACAATATAGCAATGCGTTAAGTACATAAAGAAACGAAGAAGAATTAAGGTTAAGAGTTCACTTTGCCTTTATTATAAGCTGACTTCATGCGTGCTATGGTTTTCTAACCAAGGCAGCCATCAACGTGTCATGTTCCGATCATCTATTGCATTAAAATAACTTGAGTTATATTTCTTGGTTTGTATTTTCAACTGATTCGGGTGTATGGTAGCAGAGCAGCTACAGGGAGTACTTGAAAGTGAAAGCAAGATTTGAGGCCCTACAACGAACTCAGAGGTAACCACAATAGCAAGCATCCTGGATCGTTCTATTTAGCAAATTTTACTTTCAAGATATTTAGTTCCACCATGACATGAAGATGTTGTGATTCAAGCTGAAGTTTCTTTCCTGACTGTAAACATTTTAGTGGATGCTGCCTTGTTATCAAATATAAGCAGTTCCTATCCTTGATAAATTCTACAGGAACCTTCTTGGAGAGGACCTCGGACCTCTGAATACCAAAGAGCTTGAGCAGCTCGAGCGTCAGTTAGAGTCGTCATTGAACCAAGTTCGGTCAACTAAGGTAATTTAATTTTTAGTGTTACTTGTTTCTTTTTAGCGTCAAGGGAACAACGAATTTCACATGCTAGCATTTCACAATCCAAATGATTTTCTGTGTCAATTTCTTGCATTAATGTTCTATGATGTTAAAGTTAGATGAACCAGAAAACAAGACAAGATTACTTGGAAGATTGGGCTAAAAGGTGTTCTAGCTAACAATTAATGCTTGTATTAAGATTTCTTTTTATGCAGTTATTGTTGACTAATAGCTTTCTTTCCCTATTTCTTTCCTTTCATTTCATGGTTTTCCTTTGTGGCCTTAAAGATAGGTGTAGATGGCTATCTTTCTTTCAGCCATTTGTTTGTGCAGCCTGTTCTAGTTGTATAGTGTATTTAAGGGTCCCATGTTTGTTAGGAAAGATCAACGTTACCTTGATTAATTATGCCTTCGCTGCCCTGATCTCCACCTGTTATCAGCATTCATGCTGATCATTTTGTATCAAGCAATTCTACTGTAGTATATGTTAGTTAAACTATGAGATTGTTTCTTGGCTTGGCTTGGCTTGCATAGGTTAAGAACCTGCTGTTCTTATCTCTTGAGAAAGCATGTGCTTTGTATATCATGCTTCTTATTGATTTTTGCTGATAAGAAATACAAGTTCTTCTACATTGTGTTTGATAATATTATTATTCCATGCCACTATGCAGACCCAGTATATGCTCGACCAACTTGCTGATCTTCAAAATAAGGTACATATATAAAAGTGGTGGTATAATTAGAGTATCTCACTTTATGTTGCTTCGAATGCTAACTGAAAAGTGTTTTGAGCACAGGAACATCTGTTGCTGGAAGCTAACAGAGGTTTGACAATAAAGGTAATGTGTTAACTTGCTATATCCAAATTGATTTCATACTTTATGAGTGGCTAGACTTGCTGGTTGGCACTTTTTAGCTCCAGGTTTATAGAAATTTGTTTTCTGCAAGATTGTCAGGAGTTATTCGTCAACATGGTTTAAAGGCCTTGCATCTTTCACGCTGATCGGGATATTTAATCTTTCATTTCCCCTTAAGAATCCATATATAGTGATCTTTAAAACCAAACTCCCCACTTTTCCGATGATTAATGGATAGCAAAGTTCAGCTAGCCATGAAAGCTTCCAATATCTACCAGTATTTCCTTTTGCAATCTAAAAGTGTAAAAAAAAAAAACCATGTTTAGTACACTTAATACTGTCTTAATACTTTACTTATACTGGAATCAGGAGTTCCCTGTTATGCTTTGGTCTCATTCTCCTCGCTTTCAGCTTTTTCTATGTACTAAAATTCTGGCTAGCACACTCCAATTGCCAAATTCAGCAACAATTCAATTCTTCAGAACATGACATTCTATATGAGCTCTTTCTAGACATACTAACATGCTGAAATACTCATGTTTGGTAGCTAATATGATTTGCCTTCTGTTTTCATGTTTCTAATGTTTGGCAGCTGGATGAAATCAGTGCAAGAAATAGCCTCCGACCATCATGGGAAGGTGATGATCAGCAAAATATGTCCTATGGCCACCAGCATGCTCAGTCTCAGGGGCTATTCCAGGCTTTAGAATGCAATCCCACTTTGCAAATAGGGTAAACATTAAATTTCTCAAGATCTCTCAATCACTTAATTTGTCATTTGTTCATTATCTAATCAGTACTGAAATCAACTATTCAAGGCTAAGCCAGTGTCCATAATATTGATTCGTCAATTTATCAGCTATATATCCTAATCCTCTTTCTGTTTGTTCATATGGTGAAAACAGCTACAACCCTGTTGGTTCAGACCAGATGACTGCAACAACACATGCCACCCAGCAAGTCCATGGGTTCATTCCAGGATGGATGCTTTGAGTTTCGTGCTCTTCATTGCTCATAAAGGAACACCTACTATGTAACTTTCTCTCTTGGTGTTGGTAATGTGTAAATGATTTCAAGAGCATGTGTACTTTCATTTGGACATGAAAACTTCTGTGACTGGATTTCAGAACTTTAGCCAGGGACAAGAGGCATGTAAGAAGTTCATAATTATTGCAAGAACTTTGGAAGACTTAATTTGTTTCTCTATGATTATTTGCTTCTTCTCCAACAATGAAGTTACTGAGCTGCTCTCCCTGTGAGATTAGACAGTGTTTAAAGCCATCTTAAGATAGCAAGATTGTTGCCATTTTACCATCTTTTTCTTGACGAGATACCCTTATATGGCAGCTTTGGTTCATAAAAACCATCCTAGTTATAATTATGTATCAGAAAAATCACCATTATATTTGATAGCAAAGAAAATCTTCATGGATTATATTTCCATATCCTCGGCCTAGCTAAATTAATGTTTAAACTAATTTTGGATCTCTCTCTCTCTTTTTTATCACTATTTTCTTTATAATCCCTCATTAAAACACTCTTTTAAACCCAATCGTAAATCATATTGTTTATTCTCAATTTTGTAGCTTATGTAGTATTGAGAAAATAAGATGATTTTTAGAGTTATTTATTGTGATGGTAGTTGAGAAGAATTGAAATAAGATAAGGTGATAAGTGTAATATAGAAAATAAAATAAATTAAATTCAGAGATAGATTTTTTTTTTAATCATGTGAAATTATTTTATTTATTAATTGAAACCTATAATAGAGAATTAGTTCTAATCATACTATAAGTCTATGATTGTTATTTATCGGATAATCAAAATCTCTACTCTTTCACTAAAAGATAAATAAAGAAACAAATAAAATCGTTTCAATTTCAATTTCAAGAATAGCTGTGAAAAATTGGGCCAATGCAAAAAAATCTACACATTGAAGAGTCGGCAACGGGCCCACCAAGTTCTAGGGGGCTAAAGGTCTTTGATCCTATTGGGCCTCCATTGAAATCCATATAGACAACTGTCTACGCTCTATACTTTTCGAAAGTAAGTTGAACCGAAACATGCCTGTCAGCACAAGAGAGAGGAAACAGGCCTTCGAAATTTAATACCTCGATTGGTTGATTTTTTTAAAGATATTTACAGCATAGTTATCAAACTAGGTCCGAGTATTCACCCGGTCAAGGAGTCGGGTTCTGGATTTTATAGGTCAATTAGAGTCAACTCGGATTAACTCGGAAAAATTTAAAAATATATATTTAAAATTTTAATATTTCATATGAAAAAATTAAAAAAAAAACATATGAATATAGGTTATTTATGTTGTAAATAATGAAGTTTGAATGAATATTTTAAAAAGTTTTTTATCCCACATTGAAAAGATATTATTTTATGTTTTCAAGTTGAAGTATTTAAATCAAAAAAGTTTATCCCACATTGAAAAAAATATAACTTCTTTCGTGTGAACATAGAGTATATATACTAAAGGACTTCAAATTCCACATTGAAAGATATTATGTTATCATTTTAAGTTGAAGTATTTAAACTAAAAAGTTTTTTATTCCACATTGAAAAAATATAACTTTTTTCTTGTGAACATAGAGTATATATACTAAAGGGCTTCAAATTCCACATTGAAAAAATAATTTTTTTCTTGGAAACATAGAGTATATATACTAAAGGGTTTCAATTCTCACATTGAAAAAATAAAATACTTTTCTAATATTTATATACTACACTTTAAAAAATGCTAATAACTAACTAAAAAAATATAAAAAAAAAGGTATAGGAGAAAATTCACATTTTTAAAAAGAAGAAGAAGTAGCCCCCCGGAAGCCACTCCCGTTTCATTAAAAGGACCATTATTCCCAACCACAATCCCACCACCTCCACCCCCTCCACCACTCTGTATCAGCAATTGGTCATCCTCATCTAAAGGCCGCCTCTCATATGCCATGTTTGTGAACGATGCTGCAATCACTATAATTGGACATGCTGTGGTAAGCTCTCCCACCACGCTTCCTCCCACCACCTGGCCTTGTCCCCCAGCAAGGAAGATTGTAAGGCTCGTTGCAGCTGGAGGGGTTGGAGGCGGCAAGAAAGATTCAAACAGAGATAAGATCTCAAATCTGTTATGGAGAGTCACCCGAGTCTCGCCCGGGTTTGCTTAGGTCGCCCGGGTCGACCGGGTTTGCCCGAATCGTTGCACCGGCCGGTCTTTTAACAAATTCAGATTGGTCCAGCTACCGGGTCAACTGGGTCTCGGGTCGACCCGCCGGGTCAGGCCGAGTTTAATAACTATAATTTACAAGACTTGTAAATAAAAGATTGGAAATTTTAACTTTTATCACGACTTATACTATATTTCTTTTTCTAAAAAGTTGTTTTATATTATTTTATTAAACATATTCCTAACTTAAAATTATTTTAACCCATTTTATCATTTTATCACAAGTTATTTATAAAAAACAACTTTTGAATTATAACTCAAAACCAAAAGTTATAATTTAAAAGCCATGCAGACGAACTCTAAAGAAAAATTCTTTAGAAGTTGTTTCCACGCCAAGGAAAAAGATTTTATTTGACATGATTCTGAAATATGATTTTTTATTTTAAATCATAACCCAAAAGTTGTTTATTATAAATAATTATGGAAAAAATGAGTTTAAATAACTTTAAATAAAAAATATAATTGGTAAAAATAACTTAAATCAATGTTTTTTTTAAGAATTAGTGTGGTATGGGTTAGAATGCGTAAATCAAAATTTAAAAATTTCAACTTTGACTAAATCAGAATTCTGACTTAATTTTCTAAGTAAGAAACAACTGAAATCAATTTATAAAATTCATACCAAATACAACTTGAGTTATTAATTTTGATTTTTGTGCTTATTATTATTATTATTAAGTGTTTTTGATCTTTAATTTTATCATAAGTTAAAGTGCTTGAACTTATATAATTTTCAGAATTCAGTGTTTGAACTTTATATATATATATATATATATA